>Ga0114922_10000367_pt1 | contig 43848 bp, 35 predicted proteins | sample AartaG_FD_100975 | JGI IMG/M metagenome (GOLD analysis project Ga0114922, IMG submission 100975) | Deep subsurface microbial communities from Aarhus Bay to uncover new lineages of life (NeLLi) - Aarhus_00045 metaG | ecosystem: Environmental > Aquatic > Marine > Oceanic > Sediment | place... | reverse complement strand
TCTGAAAACTTTGATTTAGTAGTCCTTTCTATAGGAGTCGAAGGTTCTTCAGAATCTATTCCCTTTCCTATTGCTAAGGATTCAAAAGGGTTTTACATTGAAGCACATCCTAAACTTCGACCTGTAGATACTCCAAATGATGGTATTTTCATTGCTGGAGGCGCAGAATCACCAAAGGATATTAGAGATACTGTTACCCAGGCAAGTGCTGCAGCTGGTCGCTGTGGAAATCTGCTTTCAAGAGAAGAGTTCCATGTAGAACCTTTATATGCATTTGTGGATATAGATAAGTGTACTAGTTGTGGGATTTGTGTATCTCGTTGTCCTTACGGTGCTATTAGTGTTGATCCAGATAAAAAAACACCTGCCCGCATTATTCCAGTGTTGTGTAAAGGTTGTGGGACCTGTGCTGCAGATTGCCCCTCAAATGCTATTAACATGACAAATTTTACAGATATCATGATTCTCAGACAAATTGATATAGCTCTTCGTGAGGATGCCTCAAAAAAAGTGTTAATTTTTGCTTGTAATTGGTGTTCGTATGCTGGAGCGGATTTAGCAGGAACAAGTCGAATCCAGTACCCGACTAATACAAGAATTGTTAGAATGATGTGTTCCGGACGAGTGAATCCTTCTTTTATTAAACACTGTTTTAACCGCGGAGCTGGAGCTGTTATGTTGACTGGATGTCATCCACAAGATTGCCATTATATCTCTGGAAATGACTTTGCCATAAAACGAGAAAAAAAAATTAGAAGTTGGATGAAGAAAAATAAAATTTCTGATGAGAGATTTGTCATTGAATATATCTCTGCAGCAGAAGGAAAAAAATTTGCCGATGTAGTCTCGCAAGTAAGTAAAATAGCTTCAAAATAGAAATGAAAAAATAAGTCTTTGGGGAATACAGAAGTTCTCAAATCTTTTAATCCAGAAGCTGTAGTATAGTCGAATTATTTTACAAAAATGTAAAGTCTTTTATATCCGAGGATAATATATTATATTACTATCGATTTGATAGTAAAGGTGAAAATTGTAATGTTGTTTATTGTATATTATGAATTCAATCCAAATTTAGATCCCGAAGATATGTTCACTGCATATCAAAAAATTGCTGAAGCTGAAATTGATCTTGGAAACTCGGAAACAAAAAGTTGGTACATGACTCCAGAACATTGGGGTGTAGCAATTATAGAGAGCGATAGTGTCGATTCATTTATGAAAAATGCTTATATGTGGAGAGTAGCACTTCCAGGTATCTTTAAAACTTATAATGTAGCCCCTGTTGCAGAAGTAGAAGAGATAGTTCCAATTCTGGCTAAAATGATGAGAAAAATTAATAAGTAATCAACTTTCAGAGAAAAATTTTCTCTTTTTTTTTATACTTTTTTATTTGATTTTTTTTTGAAGAATTCAGATATTTTTGGTAATAATGGTAGAAATTCTTGTGGATCTCCGAAAATGGTTATTTTATTTTCTTTAATTTTAGTCAGCAAGTTACTAATTGTTTTCGGACGAGTAAGATGATGTGTAATTAAAATTAACGGTTTATTATGTTTGTGTCCTAAGGATAGGCTCTCAAAAACAACATTGAAAAAAGCCTGAGTATCTTTTATCCTAGGTGGCAATGTAAGGTAAAAACCAGGTAAATCCATAACTAAACCATCAATATTTTTATCTGATAATACAATACCAATAACTTCCTTAACGGTATCTATAGCAAAAAATTGGGCTGCGAAATCAAGTGGGTTATTAGGGCTTGTTCCAACCATAAAAAACTTTTTTGAAATCTCACTTTGTATATTAGGGGAAAATGGGGGAACTTCTAAACCTGACTTCTCAATTAAATCGGCTAAAACTACTCCATAACCTCCAGATATACTTATTACTGCTAAATTTTGTAGTTTAAAACTTCCGTAACAATCAATTAAACGAGCTGTATGAAGTAACTGTTCTAAAGAATCAACTTCGATGATGTTATATTGACGAAAGAAATTTTTCCAGATTTTATTATTCCCCGATATTGAAGCAGTGTGAGTTTTGGCTGCAATAGCTCCTATTTCGCTTTGTCCCCCTTTGAGAACTATTATAGGCTTGGTATTATTCTTAAGAATTCCTTTAAGCGTATCTATCCGACCTTCTTTAATTCCTTCGAGATAACATAATATAATTTCTGTTTCTGGGTCGTTTATTAAAAAAGAGAGAAGGTCAACAAAATCTAAATTAGCACCATTTCCATACGAAAAGACTTTAGAGAAATTAATACCCAATTCAATAGAGGAATAAATAGCAATATTGCATATTCCTCCAGATTGAGCAATAAATCCAATGTTTCCAGTAACTGATGGGAATCCTGTACGCCAAGCAATTCCTAGCTTAGGATAGAATAACCCTAATCCATTCGGTCCTAAAATTTTTACTTTATTTTTAGCTCTTCTTAATAATTCTTTTTCCAACTCAAAACCTTCCTCTGTTCCAGCATCTGAAAACTCTGATGTAAAAACCGTAACCAATTTTACTCCTTTTTCTACACATTCATCCATTACTTCCAAGACTTTTTTTGCTGGAATTGCGATAAAAGCGAAGTCTATCGCTTCTGGAATCTCTAGGATTGAAGAATAAATTTTATCTTTAGGGAAATTAGGTATCTCCTCTGCGCTAGTATGTACAGCGTATAGGTTGCCTTTAAAAGCATATTGATGGTTCCTTAAAAAGAAATAATCCCTCTTTTTTGATGCTCCAATAATAGCAATTGATCTTATATCATTAATAAAGGAGATATCTTTTACAACGATGTCTTTTTTCTTTATGATGTCCATTGATATTTTAAAATTAAAGATTAGATTAATAGTTTCTAGAAAAATAGGACAATTATTATAGAAGGAAGTCAATTCTAGCTACTGAATAAACGCTCGTATTAAAAAAAAAATGATTTATATAGAAAATATATAATAACTGTAGATGATAAAAATAACATAAAATGTTAAAAAACCTCTAATTTTCAAGGTGAAGATCAATTGTTTACTAAGCCAATTCGTCGCATGATTCGTGATCTACATCTAGATAAAACATCTGGAGCAAGTGAGCTAATTAAAGCTGCTCTTGAAATATTGAAAGCTCAGTTAGATTCTATAAAAAACCCGTATATGGATATTAAAGACATCATCCTTGAATTATCTCGGGAATTACTAAATGTACGTCCTAGCATGGCACCTATAATCAACACAATAGGCTATTTCTTTCATGATCTGAAATCCTACACTAAAAAAGATCTTCTTGAAAGATACATTAACTTTCCTCAAAAGAGGGAAAAAAGGGAAAATGTTTTATTATCATACTTTCATTCATTCTTAAACAATTATAAGGGAAAGCACCTGAATGTTATGTTAATTTCTTACAGTACAACAATTATTAAATGTTTAAAAGAAGCAAAAACGAAGAATTTCACTTTTTATATTCTAGAGGCTCGCCCTTTACTGGAAGGGCGTAGAACTGCGGAAATATTATCTTCCGATTTTGAGACTCATCTAATTACAGACTCCTCAATGGGAAAATTCATTGATTCGATTGATATTGTTCTATTAGGTATTGACAGTATACTACGAGATGGCTCTATTGTAAACAAAATAGGTAGTCATCCTTTAGCGTGTATAGCTGCTGATAACAACAAAGAGGTTTACGCGATTGGGGATTCATATAAATACAACCTAAAAAGCCATTTTGGTCAAGAAATAATCGTCGAAGACAAGCCAATTTATGAGGTTTATAGTAAAAAAATAAAAAAAAAGTTATTTCATGTCCATAATTACTATTTCGATACAACACCTTCAAAATATCTAAATGGAATTATCTCTGATTTAGGTGTGTTAGCAATACCAGATTTCTTGAAAGAAGTTGTAAATACTATTCCATTAGACTGGTTTAAATCTTTTCTTTAAGGTAAGGGGTGACTGTAATTTGGAAGATTGGAAAACAAAGTTTAATTATGATCCATTAACTCCACTTATTTATAGTAAAAATGACGCAATTTTATATTTCACTAAACGAGATCTACTAGAAAAAGAAGTTAAATCCATTGAAAATTTGTGGTCCTTACAACCCGCAATCGAGATTATTAGCAAACAACAAGAAGAAGGGTATTGGAGGTATCCTGCGTGGAAAACTAAGTTAAGTGAGCCAGAAAATTATAATCTTCTTGAAACATACAGACAATTAGGTTTTCTCGTCGAAAAATATGGTTTTAATAGAGGACATGAGGCGATTAAAAAAGCTGCTGAATATATTTTCTCTTGTCAATCGGATGAAGGAGATATTAGGGGATTTTACGGAACTCAATACAGCCCCAATTATACAGCAGCAGTAACTGAATTGCTAATTAAATCAGGATATGAGAATGATCAACGCATTGAGAATATTCTTAAATGGTTATTATCCATGCGTCAGGATGATGGAGGTTGGGCTATTGCAATGCGAACAAATGACGCCAAATACCTTGATATCGTGAGTAGCCCTATTAAATTTGAACCTAATAGAAAGAAATCCTTCTCCCATATGGTGACTGGGATAGTAATTAGAGCATTCGCTGCACATTCTAAATATAAAAATAATGAGTCTGTAAAAGCAGCCGCTGAACTTTTAACTTCGCGATTCTTTAAATCTGATAAATACCCCGATCGCAGAGGAGTAGAATATTGGACAAAGGTATCATTCCCATTTTGGTGGACTGACATCGTATCTTCGCTTGATTCTCTCTCTAATCTAAGTTTTTCTATAACTCATCCGCAAATAAAATTAGCACTTGAGACATTGAGAGATAAACAATCAGAGAACGGAATGTGGGACTTGAAATTGTTAAAAGGAAAAGATAAAAATCTTTCTTTATGGATCAATTTAGCTATCTGTCGAATAGTTAAGCGCCTTTACGCTTGATTATGCAAAGTTATAAATCTACTTTTTCAGTCATGTAAGGTTTTAAGGTCTTTATCGCAATCGCGTAAAGAGGTATTACACTTAATTCGATAAATATTGAAATTAGGAAAGGAGCAAATGGAGCTATGTTATCATACGCAAATCCTCCTATTATAGGTCCCAAAGCCGCACCAAATAAGCTTAACCATTGTGCCGCGCCAAAAATCTTTCCACGATGAATTTTTGATATGCGACTAAGAATATTTTGTAAAATCAAGTTACCTCCCCACGCAAAAGTTGAGTCGAAGAGTAAAAGAAGTCCAAACAACCAGCCCGATGTTGAATTAATTATTAACCATGTTACGAAAGCACCTAAACTACTCACAATAGCCATCCCTAAAACAAGATTAATTCTATCAGCAATCTTGCCTAATTTAGGTGCTAATAAAAGTGAGATAATTTGACTCGGAAAATAGATTATCATTATAAGAGTTGGATCTATAACACCTAATTCGTCGTATAAATACACTTGAAAGTATGGATACGCTAACATTTGATTAATGTTGCTAGTCATAAAAGCAAGGAGTAAGACACTGAAACCGATGAAGAATCCAATAGCTAAATTATTTCTGGATTTCAGAGGTGTGTCAGATATTACTGGTTCCTTGGAAACTACACTTGGTTCGACGGAAGATGGAAATAAATTAAATATATGTTTATCAAATGTTAAATTTTCATCCACTTTCGCATGGAAAATAAATCCTCCAAATACATTTGATGCAGCAAATAATATAAGAGGAGAATAAACTAAAAAGAGATTTTCCGGAACAAATGTATTCGCCAACCAAAATATTATAAAACTTATGATTGATCCAATAGCGTTTCCTTTTCCGATCATTCCACCACGTTTTCCAAAAGCAGAAGAACGATTAGCTTTGTTTGATTTTTCAGATATCAATGTATCTAATGGTGTCCAAAAAAATCCAACAAAAAATCCTAAAACAAACATACCTGCAGTAAATAACACGAAAGAAGAAACGAGAATTCCGATATACATCAGGATATAACAAGCAGCACGACCAAAACTGCCTATTAGGATTAACACTTTCCTTGAGATTCGGTCTGTTAAGAAACCTACTATGGGCGCACTAAGTAAACCCCCTATGGTCTGTATTGAAAAGGCGACTCCTAATTCTGTTTTTGAAACTCCTAATAATTGAACTGTAACATAAGGGATTAGAAATGAAAAGAAAAAGAATCCCATGCTATTCCAAAAGATAATCCTTATCATCGGAATAAAATCAGGAGTCATTTTCACATTATTTTGATCTTCATGCTCATTAAAGTTATCGTTGTCTAATTTTCCCTCATTGGAAGTGCTTATCTTATCAGAACGACTTTTAAGATGGGAATTTTTTACCAAGTAAGTAACACCATTGTTGCTATTATATTTGTAAAAGAGCCATATCCTAAATACATTATCATTTCAGCACAAAATAGTATCTTATAGATTAAAGGGAATAAACTTTTTTTGGTTGGAATACTAATCTTATTACAATTTGTAATTTTGAAAATAAAAATGTGAAAATTCAAATGTTAACATCAGAACACATTAAAGAAATTTTAAAGGATCATACAATTAATCTACGATTCCATGCACGTGGAGGACAAGGAGGTGTAACGGCTTCGAATCTCTGTGTGGAAGCGTTTTATGGATACGGAGTTTGTCAGCCAAAATTTGGTGCGGAACGTATGGGAAGTCCTACTGAAAGCTATGTTAGACTTTCTGCGAATGTCGATCTAGTAAGATCAAACGAACAGGTATACGGACCTCACTTTGTTTCTGTTTTAGACGCTTCTTTGTTATCTGAAGTAGACGTAACCGCAGGTATCCCAAAAGGAGGGTGGTTAATTGTCAATACGGAGATGGATCAATTAATGATTCAAGATACAGTTAAACGCAAGGATATAAATATCGCGACTATAGATGCAACTCGAATTGCTCTTGAAGTTTTAGGGAGAAATATTACGAATACTATTATATTAGGGGCTTTAATTCGCGTATCTCATCTATTTACGCTTGAAGAGCTATCTGATGCGATAATGAAGCGGTTTAAAGGAGAATTAGCTGGAAAAAATATTCAAGCTATTAAGCAGGCGATTGAAGAAACATGTATTTATGATATGGAAATCGAACCAGATTTCACCGTTGACAGCAAAGTTCCATGGCAACAAGTTGAATTAGGATTACCGGGCTATAAGGACTTGGATAAAGCAGGAGTATGGTATCGAGATGAACAAATCATTCCTGTAGGAAGCGACCAAGTGAATACGGGTACTTGGGGTGAATGGGAAGTATTATGGGATGAGGAAACCTGCACTGATTGTGCTCTTTGTTGGCACATTTGTCCTGATTTTGCTATAATAAGAAAAAAAGGCGAAGATGGATTATGGCACATGGCAGGAATTGACGCATTTCATTGTAAATCCTGTTTAAATTGTTTGGAAATTTGTCCTGTAAATGCAATTGATAAAAAAATGAAACAGGGACCTGCAGCTTGTGCAGTACCCGAAGATCAAGAAGGAGGTAATTAAAATGTCAATAGAACCAATGAAATTATTCTTTAAAGAGATAAAAGAACCAATTGAAACTACTATGATAGGGAATTATGCCGTCGCTGGAGCAGTTACTCAAACTGATCCCGATGTTATTTGTGCCTTTCCAATTACGCCACAAACTCAATCTGTCGAAGGTCTATCTGATGTAGTTCATCAAGGAAGGTTAAAAGCAGCTTTTGTAAATGTAGAATCAGAATTAGCAGCTATATCCTATTCAACTGCAGCAAGTGCAGTAGGAGCTAGAACATTCACGGCAACGGCATCTCAAGGGTATTTACTCATGACAGAGGCTTTACCTATGGCCGTTGGTTGGAGAGTTCCATTAACAATGATGATTTCAGCAAGAGCATTTAATTCACCTAATTTATCAATATGGAACTCTTGGGAATTCACTCAAACAAATTCTGAATTAGGTTGGAATACTATCGTTTCTGAAAATGTTCAAGAGACATATGATGCTGCTATCCTAGCAGTTATGATCTCGGATAATTCTTTATTCCCTACTATGTTTGTACATGATGGATTTATTATTTCGCATTCAGTTCAGAAATTAACTTTAATACCTGATGAAATCGTTCGAAAATTAACTCCCAAGAAACCTAGGCATACAATTAATACAAAGAGACCTGGAACGTGGGGAGGTATAGTTACCCCAAGCTTTTTTATGGAAGGGAGAAAAGGTTTGGATGAAGCGAAAGAACCTGTTTTAGGAATTATGGAAAAAGCGTTTGAAGAGTTTGGGAATGCAACTGGAAGAAAATATAACTTGATTGAGACCTATAATTTAGACAATCCTTCAAAAACAGCTTTTCTCACAATGGGTTCCATGTGTGGAAATATAATTAGTTGGATGACCAAGAATAAGGATGTTGGATTAATCAAGATTAGAGCTTTTAGACCATTCCCTCACGAAAAACTGCAAAAAATTGTAGAGGAACACAATATTGAGAAATTGATTATTTTTGAAAAGTCTGATTCTTTGAATGGTATGCTTCCACCATTTTCGATGTCGATTGCTTCAGCTCTATATCCATTAGGCACCACATTCAGAAGTTTTATTGTTGGATTAGGCGGAAGAGATGTAACACGAGATGAATTTGATGTAGCAAAGAAGAAAATGGAATCTATCAATGACATGAAAGGTAAATTGTATATGTATCTCGGTGTAAGGGAATCAAAAGAAAAAATAATGGGGGTTGATATCTAAAATGTCGCAACCAGAACGAAACACTATTAAGTTTGAAGATATCCTTGCTCGAGATGAAAAATGCAATGTATTATTCTTTAATTATGACAACGAAGCTTTCATGAATACAGGTATTCAAGAGTCAGGTGGAACACCCCCATATGCCTCAACGACTACTGGTCCTGGTGGAGAAAAGATACCTGGAAAGATTGGAGTAAAGCAGGATTTAGTTACTCCATTTGCGTTCTATGGTACAAAATCACTTTTCTTAGCAACGGCTAATCCTGCATTTCCTAATGATTTTATGGGTAAAGTAGCTGATGCATTAAAAACTAATGGCTCAGCGTTCATTCAATCTTATTCCGATTGTATGAGAGGATGGCGTCATGGAGCAAGTGATGCTTTGAAAATCTCAAAATTAGCTACTGAATGCGGCTACTGGCCACTATACACTATAAGAGTAAAAGACGGAGTGCCAACTTTCTCATATTATCGAGGATTAGATATCGATAAAGAGAAATTTGTTGAATATCTTAAATCTATGGGTCGGTTTAGACATTTATTTAAACCACAATTCCTAGAAAAAGAAATCGATGAGCTTATTTATTTTACTGAACAAAGAAATTTGAGATTAAAAGGTCTAATTGAGCAATTTGGAGCAGAAAAACCTGTCGATGTATATCGCGTTAACCGAAAAACTTTAGAACCTCAACAACACTTACATCCTGGTCATGGGTTATGTCCTGGTTGTGGAGCTGGGATGGTTTTAAACCAATTAGCAAGTGCTGCCACAGCTGTGACCGGAAATAATATCATTTATGTAAACAATACAAGCTGCTCTGAAGTTTCAACATCAAAAGATTTCGTGACTTCATGGAAAGTACCCTGGGTACATCATCTTTTCGAATCAGGAGCTACTATCGCAGATGCTATAAGTACTACCTATAAAATCCTCAAATCAAAGGATCAATTTAGCGGTGAAATCCCTTATGTAATCCACATCGGTGGAGATGGTTCTACCTACGATATCGGGTTTCAATTCCTTAAAGCAGCTCTCATAAGAACAAGTTCGTTCGTTGAAATGAATGAATATTTAACTAATCAGAAATAATTTAATATTTATTTTTCTTATTTTTTTCATTTCTTTAAAATTTAAAGAATTTTTTAATTCATATTTGAGATGATTAATGAAAGAATAAAATCGTTAAGGGAGCAATCTTTAAGTCTAATAAATTGGAACAAAGGTCAAGAGAAAAACTTATCCTTTTTTTCTTTTTCGAAGTATTTTTACGGAGTAAATCTAACGAAATTGAAATAATATTTTTTTTTACTTTATTTCTTTACAGCCTTAAAATAAGAAAAAAAAGATATTTAAAGATTTAATTCCTTGAGCCTTTCCTTGATTATTCTGGTTTTTTCTGCTTTTAGATCGTGGACAAGAATAAATACAACGAGGGCAACGAGGGTTAATATCATAGGAATCAACGCGGTATGCATCCGGATTCCGAATTTAGCCAGTTCTGACTGACTCGAAGCAAGAGGATCAAACTGTGTTAATGTATGAGTAATAGCAAATATTAATCCCTGGGCAATTAACGAAAATCGGATGAAAAATGTGTATACGCCCATAAAACTTCCTTCAATATGCTTTCCTGAATCAACCACGGCTTCATCAATCGCATCAGCTAAAACGGGATGAGATCCCATTCTAAATGCACCCCCTCCTATTCCTAATATTAAAGCCGCAATTATGAAACCTAATGTATTTTGGACGAGCATAAACGGGAGTAACCCTACTGTGTTCAACAATACACCTAGTATGAACATTTTTCGATTATTTTTCATCTTTTGAGAAATTAAATACCAAGGAACTAGTGAAACGACCACTGCGAGGATAAACGGTGCTAGTATCAGTATAGAATCGCCCGGTTCACCATCGAGAATATATAGAGCTACATATTGCACTGAAGCGGTTAAACTTGCTCCAATAATTCCATCCATTAAAAATACTAATATAACTACCATGAAATTCTTATGGGTTACGACGATTTTTAATGCCTGGAAGAAAGAGACAGATTTTTTCGTTTCTTGCTCTTTCACATATCGCTCCTTTAGATACCTACTCTCTCGATGTCCTGGAATTGAAGCTGCGAAAACCACTAAATTAATTATAACAAAAATCCAAGCCATACTAGTAAAAGAAGACGCGTCTTTCTCATCAATAAGTAATGGTGGTACAATAAATCCTATTGCCGTCCCGAGAATGCCTAAAAACATTCGCCAGAATCCACTTTTTCTTCTATCGCTATCTAACCGGAATTTGTCTGGGTATAAAGCAACATGGTTCAAGTTTGTGATGGTATAAAATAATTCGTAAAGACATGTTGATATCAGTATCCAAGCAAAGTATATCCATGCAGCATCCACTGGATCTAAATTAGGGGGACTAAAAATAGCTGCAAGAAATAACATTGTCGGTATACCTCCAATTACAAACCAAGGATACCTTTTACCAAGTCTACTCCAAAACTTTCTCGGGCGATCTGCGAGATATCCAAAAAAAGGATCGTTAACTATGTTCCAGATCGCGAATATCGTATATGCTAGAGTAATAATCCAGATGTCCAATTTCACTACGACTTCCCAGAATAAAAAGAATAATCCTCCGTAAATTCCAGTAAAAAGTTGCCACAATAAATCTGCCATCCCATAAGAAACCATTGAACCCGTCGTTTGTTTTGTAAGTGTGGATTCAACTTCTAAGTCATCATTTTTTGCATTCTTATTGTTTCCAGTGTCATTCATAAACATAATTCTATTCAGTATTTTAAAAATGTTAGTATTTCAAGACAAGGTTCATTCAAGTATTTTTTTAACTTTCATTTATTATTATAATTATCAATAGAATATGGGGATCATCTATGACTTTATCAAAACGTGAACGAGTTTTCAAAACTCTCGAGCTTGATGGCGAACCGGATATGGTTCCAATCCATTATTTTGGATTAGAACAAACTGGAAGTTCTTTCCAAGCTTTTATTAAATCTGGTGAAAGAGAGAAATATCAAAGATGGGTAATAAGTACATTTTCAAATAAAAAGTATTATCTCACTGAACCTCGCTTTTGGAATGTCGATCTATGGGGGATGGATCCATTTGGAGAAACTAAAATAAAAATACGATACAAAGATGCTCCACCTGAATATCCTAATTGTCGTCTTAATACTATGGATGGAAGATTATATCAAACAGTAAAGCAAGTCAATACTGGTTTAGAATACGCTTGGTATGTTGGAGGATTTTTTAAGACTCCAGAGATACTTCATGAATATTGGGATGGTCATGGAAAACCAACTGAATTAATAAATGATCGAATTAAGTATAATCCTCAAGTATGGGAGGGCTTTGTAGAAGCAGTAGCCCCTTATTTTTATCCTATGGCTAACTTGCCCTTAAATCCCTCTGAAGTCTTAATTGGGGGCATAAATTTTAATCGGTTCGCCTATTATATTCGAAAAAATCCACAATTCATACATGAAGTAATGGATGAATACACAAAAGTTAATATAGAGATAATTAATCGACTAGCCGAAGCAGGGGTGGACATCGTTACTTTCGGTGATGATCTGGGTTATAAGGAGAACCAGTTCTTTTCTCTTAAGGTCTTCCGTGAATTTATTCTTCCATATCATAAGAGAATTTACCAAGCATGCAAAAAAAATAGTATGCTAGTCGTTCTTCACTCTTGTGGAAAAGTTGATCCATTTTTGCCAGATTTAGTAGATATTGGGCTTAATTGTATTCAATCTCTAGAAGCAACCGCGGGTGTTAATTTAGCTTATTTGAAAGAAACTTTAGGGGATCGATTATGTTTTATGGGGGGTTTAGACTCATCAGGAATTCTTACGTATGGCACTCCTGAGGATGTAGTAGAAAATGTAAAATATAGCATTAAAGTCGCAGGTCAGGGTGGGGGTTATTTTGTAGGACCCTCCCACGATATCATAAATATCCCCTGGGAAAATATCATGGCGATGCGAGCCGCGATCGAAAAATATCGAAAATATCCGTTAAAGCTATAAAAATAGTTTCAGTAATGTAGTTAAGTTAATAGTGCCATATTCTAGAAAAACTGCTAAAGATTTCTTTGAGTAAATCCTTTTTATATTTGTTGTCTATATCAATATTTTTTGAATGCAAGAAGTTATCTAACATCCCCTTGGAGATTTTATTTTCTCCTTGTTCTTTCAACCAGTTCCTGACACCAAGCACTATTCCGCCCTCAAGCCCACCAGCGAATTTTGGTAAATATTGGTTGGTGATGTATTCCGATCGATAAAACGTCCGTACATACAGTCCTTTTGGATCTAAATTTTTATAAAGGTGTGAAACATTTTCCGGAGCAGAATCAATAACTAAATTTTTACCTGCTTGTTGTATCTTCTTATATAGGGGAATCCAATCCTTTGAACCCATCGGTGAATTTCCTGCTCCCGGAACCCATTGAATTCCTGTTATACTCGGTTTTTTTAAGAAGGAATCTAAATAAGGCAGAGCGTTGGGCCCATCTAAATGATAAATTGCGTAATCCATATGCTCAGCTTGCTCGACAACATCGGGTAAAACGAATTTATTAAACCATTTAGGATTCAACATAGCGCTAAAATCACATTGTAGAGCATACCATCTTTTTTTACTCCATACACCTAACCAGCAATTGCATCCATCACAATATTGCGAGATAATCCCTTGTAAATCATCGTAAACTTTTAGCAATTTCTCTAAAATTATTGTTCGGCATGTATCTATGATAGAAGGATTTCGTTTCATCGTAAGTATTAAATTGGTAGGTCCTAAAAACGATGAGAGTACATCGAGAACGCCTCCGATATCTGTTACTGATATTAAATAATCCTTTTGAGCTCTTTTCGCAGCGAATTCCGTTATTCTGAGCAATCTTGAATACCATTCGTTATTTTGATTTAGTTTAATACTTTCTAGATGCTCTATGATATTTTCTGGTTTTATAGGAAGACTGAACCAAACTGTGTTTGTTTTAAATAGGGGGGATACTCCAAATACTGCAGCCAGTATTCCCGGACCATAATTGGGAAAATAAAAAGGGATTGATTCTCCTCCAAAATAGGTTTCTTCAGCTCGTCTTTCATATCCATTCAGAGCATTATCAATTGCGTCATAATCTTCAGCTAAAGTCCAATCTTCACCTACGGTATCTAAAAAAGTACCAAGTTTACCTCTTTTTTTTGGATAGTAATAGCTTAGAACCGGGCGATCGATGATTTCGTGATCCCACCACGCACTCATTCGTTCTTTCGCGTCTTCAATATCCTCCTTATATTCCATAAAAAAAATATTAAAACAAGTTAAATTAATCTTTTCATTATTTAGATTTAGATCATTTGGAAGCGTTTCTATTTGCAAATGATGAGAAATAATTTTAGAACTTTAAGGTAAGTAAAATGGAAAAAAATAAAGTTTTGATCGTTTATGGTACCCGATATGGAGCAACGAAAAGCACAGTCGAAGAAATCGCAAGGGTTCTTCAGGAAGAGGATTTCGTTGTTAAAATCGTCAATGTAAAAGAAGAAAAGGTCCGAAGCATCGCAGAATATGAACTAGTAATTATTGGAAGCGGAATGAGAATGGAGAGATGGGTGAGTAAGGTGGAAGGATTTTTGAAAAAGTACAATGAAGACCTCAAGAAAAAGAAAGTAGCAATCTTCGTGTCTTCGGGAGGACTAGCACTCATGGTATATAAAGGAGAACTTGAAGAAATTGAGAGGGTAACAAAAAAATATCTTGAGGATAAAGCTTCTAAGTATGCCTTAAATCCAATTTCAATGACGATGTTTGGTGGAGTATGGGATTATAATCAAATGTCTAAAATTTTTATAAAATTCCTTGAGGCTGAAAGGGAAAATTTCATCGCCGCGGGATTTAAAGAGACAGAACCGGGAGTTTATGATACAAGAAACTGGGACGATATTCGAAATTGGACAAGAGAATTAGTTAAAAAAGTGCGGATGTAGGTAAAAATAATCTGTTTGATCCGAAATTTTTAAGATATTTCTGGTATTATATAAGATTATTCGAGGAATTATTATGACAAGCGATTTAACTAAAATTTACGATCACCGCACAATTGAAAAGGAATTATACGAGTGGTGGGAGAAAGAGGGTTTCTTTGCACCTGAAAAGTCAAAAGAATTGGGAATTACCGATGAAAATTCTGAAAGATTTTGCATTACAATTCCCCTACCAAATGTAACAGGACAACTCCATTCCGGTCATGCTTTAGTGATTTCACTCGAAGATTTGATGACCCGTTATGAGCGTATGCGACAAAAAGAAACACTTTATATACCGGGTACCGATCATGCCGGGATTGCGACTCAAAGCGTCGTTGTTAGGGAATTACTAAAGCAGGGAATAAATCATAAGGAGTTAGGACGAGAAAAATTCGTAGAAAAAGTTTGGGAATGGAAACATAAATACCACGCCCGAATTACTGAGCAATCAAAAAGTATGGGTATAAGTTGCGATTGGAGTCGAGAGTATTTCACATTAGACCCCAATTTATCAAAAGCCGTCCGGGAAGCCTTCTACAGATTATATCATAAAGGTTTAATATATCGAGGAGAATATATGGTTAATTGGTGCCCTGGAAGGTGCGTTACAGCAATCTCAGACTTAGAGACTGAGGCTATTGATGAACAAGGGCAATTATGGTATATCAAATATCCAATCATTACTAAAGACTGGAAGGGTCCCCAGCATTCTTGGGCAAGCGGTAAATGGGCTGAAGGTGCTACAGATTTTATTATTGTTGCTACGACAAGACCTGAGACGCTTTTAGGTGATAGCGCTGTTGCTACGATTAAATCCCATCCCAAATATGCAAAATATATTGGTAAGCAAGCAATTATCCCTGCTGTTAGCCGATCCGTTCCAATAATTGCCGATCCATATGTCGATCCGGAATTTGGTACTGGAGCCTTAAAAATTACGCCTGCTCACGATCCTAATGATTTTGAAATTGGAAAAAAGCATAATTTGGAATTCATAAACATTTTTAATGAGAACGCTCAGATCCTCCCTGGGTTTGTTGAGTCTTATACAGGTCTAGATCGATTTGAGTGTCGGAAAGCAATAATTAATGATCTTGAAAAGGAAGGTTTAATAACCGAAATTGAGCCATATGTTCACGCTGAACCGCACTGTCAACGATGTCATTCAACCATTGAACCTCGCGTGTCTATTCAGTGGTTTGTGAAAACAAAGCCACTTGCTGGACCTGCAATGGAGAAAGTTCGGAACGGTCAGACAACCATAATTCCTGAAAGAGAAAAACTGCGTTTTTTTCAATGGATGGAAAACATACACGATTGGTGCATATCGCGTCAACTTTGGTGGGGCCACCGGATTCCCGTTTGGTACTGTGATGATTGTGGCGAAGAAATTTGCCCCGAACCTGATGTGGAAGCGGTTTCAACTTGTCCTAAATGTAAAAGTTCTAAGGTTCGTCAGGATGAAGATGTGTTAGATACTTGGTTCTCAAGTGGTTTATGGCCTTTTTCAACCTTAGGCTGGCCTAATACCAATCATCCAGATTATAAACGCTTCTATCCAACCGATACTAGGGAAACGGGTTACGATATTCTTTTCTTTTGGGTTGCAAGAGAAATGATGCTGGGAATCGAACTTACAGGACAGGCACCATACCATACCGTTTATTTACACGGTATGATTCGAGATGAAAAAGGACGAAAAATAAGTAAATCTATGGAAAATATTAATCAGTATGATCCTCTTGTAATTATTAAAGAATATGGTGCGGATTCCCTCCGGTATGTAAATATATCAAATAGTGTTCCAGGATTAGATACTAATTTAGATCCGAAAAATATTGAGGTTGCTCACAGATATTGCAATAAAATTTGGCAAGCGTCTCGATATGTTTTAACCAACATTATGTCTGATGAGAAAGTTCCTAAAATGGATGAAATCGATTTGGACAAGCTAAAGTTTCCCGATAAATGGATTCTATCAAGATTGAACTCAGTGATTAGAGATGTGCAATCCCACATGGATAATTATGATTACTTACGAATGACGAGAGAATTAAAATCGTTTTTTTGGAATGAATTTTGCGATTGGTATATTGAAATGAGTAAAATTTTTCTATACGATGAAAGTTATTCTGATAAACATGTTCAAAAAGCGATCCTCCTCCATGTACTAGAAACGTTCTATAAATTATTACATCCTGTTATGCCATTCATCACTGAAAAATTATGGCAAACTCTTCCAGACAACCTTAAAACTACACCCACAATAATGTATGCTCCTTGGCCGATAGCACAAGAATCATTCATTGATCAAACTATAGAAGATAGTTTTATTCTCATGGCTGATTTTGTGAGGGAAGTAAGAAGTGTGAAACACGATTTTGGAATTCCGTTAAAAACACTTGTGCCATTACTCATAGAAACAGATACTAATCGAGAATTGTTTGAATTGTGTCGGAACGAGTTAGTTAAAATGGCATTTATTGACGAAGACAAATTCATTATAGATAAAAAAGTCGAGCCCCCTCACCCATCAGCCAGCATAGTGCTTAGTGGAATACCCGCGTTTGTTCCCTTGCCCAGCACGATCGATATAGAAAAAGAAAAAGCAAGAATCAAAACTGGGTTAGAGAAATCTAAAAAGGAAGCTAATAAAATCGAGAAAAAACTCCAAAGTCAATTTTCTGAGCGAGCTCCAAAAGAATTAGTTGCTAAAGAACGGCAAAACCTTGAAGAATTAAAGATTAAAATTAAACAACTTGATGCTCAATTAAAGCTACTCTAAAACCTCTAATAGAAGGGTTGATCTTCAACCTTAGGTATATTTATCTGAGGAGCATTTTTTCTTATATATTCGATAGATTCTATCGTTTCATCCTTCGTCAACTCGAAAACAACAGGACCATTAAAATTCTTCTGGTATATCAGATTTAAAAATTCGGGAGGAAAATTTTTTCCAGTTCCTAACGCGCTATGATCAGAGAATAAACTCTTATCGTCGTAATCTTGAAGGTGTATTTCAGCTGTTTTATCCAAATATTTTTTAGTAACTTCGAGGAGATCGTGATTTCCTGAGAAGCCACCAAGAAAGTGTGCCGTGTCTATACAAAGCTTTGTCCTCAACTTTTTTATAATTTTTAATGTTGCTTCAAAAGGAAACTCAATATTTTCTATTGCGATTTTACTTCTATTTATACTTGTTTCTTCTATAAATCTTTCAATACTCTGTATAGCATTATTGCTGAATAACTCCGCCGTAATTGCTTGAATCTGAGGATTTTCAATAAAATTAATGACGCTTGCGACTGTTTCGCCGGTGGGATGCAAAATAAAGACATCGACATCATCTTCAAGTTCTATAATAGAATTATAAGCATGAATTATAGCATTAACGCTTCCTTCGCGTATGAATTCATTTGGACCTCCAAGATCTAGGCTCAAGAAAGGAAGATGAGCCGAATAAGTTATGTCATATTCATTTTTAATGTCTTGTAATATTCTAATTTGATGATTATTCATTGGAATCGGAAAAACTTGGAACAAATCCAACTCAATTTCAAAATGTTGATAACCAGATTTGGCAGCTCTCTTAACCAAGTCAGAAAATTGAAATTCTGATATTCCTTCCAACCCTTTTTTGGCAAGGATACCATCAATTAATAGATCATAAGTCATAGGTGAAATTCCAAATCTCATACGATATAGTCAACAATTTTCTACAATTTTATATAAATTGTTAAAAGGGGCTTAATTTTTAAATTTTAATTTCTTTTTACATTACTATAATAATAGGAACATTTATCATGACTTTATCAAAAAGAGAAAGAGTGATTAGGACTTTAGAACTCGACGATAATATTGATATGCTCCCCGTCCATTATCTGGGTTTTGAATTTAGTGCTAGTTCTTATCAAAGATTTCTAAAAACTGATGAATACAACAAAAATAAAATGTTCATAGAGAATGATTTCTCTAGGGTAAAATATTGTTGGGCAGGAGATATTACTGAATTACGATTCTGGAATGTTGATTGCCATTCAATGGATCCATGGGGCCCCAAAAAATACAAAGAACCCACAAAACGTGCACCTCCAGAATATCCAGAGTGCATGATCAGTGCGATGGACGGAAGAATATGGAAAATGGTTAAGCAAGTTGATACGGGTTTAGCTTATCTGTGGTACGTAGATGGACATTTTCGAACTCCGGAAATAGTGCATCATTATTGGGATAAATATGGAAAACCATCAGAGCTGGTCAATGATAAGCTTAACTATACACCCCAAATTTGGGATGGATATGTGGATTCTCTAAAAAAGTATTTATATCCGATGGCGTTCGTACCTATCGCAATTCATGAATCGTTATTTGAAGGGATGACAATGAGTCGTGTAGCCTATTATATGCGAAAGAATCCCCAATTTATCCATGAGGTTCTCAACGAGTATACTAAATTAAACATAGAAGTTATTAAGCGCGTTCATGAAGCTGGTGTAGATATTATTTTCTATTCAGACGATTTAGGTTATAAAGGACGGTCGATATTATCAATTGAGCAGTTTAAAAAGTTTATTCTTCCCTGTTATAAAAAATTGTATAACGCTTGTAAGCAACGAGGAATGTTTATCGTTCAGCACTCTTGTGGATATGTTGATAAAAACTTACCTCATATGGCAGAAGCAGGACTTAATTGTATTCAAGCACTTGAACCTGCTGCAGGTGTTGATTTAACTTACTTGAAGCAAACTCTTGGCGATAGATTAAGTTTCATGGGAGGAATAGATTCAAGTCGGATTCTTAACTTTGGATCGCCTAAGGATATAGTAGAGGAGGTAAAACGTTGCGTAAAAGCAGCAGGTAATAACGGTGGTTATTTTGTAGGTCCATCCCACAATATCTTGACTACTCCTATGGAAAACCTCAAGGTGTTAAGAGATGCAATTGAAAAATATCGAAAATATCCTTTAAATTTAAATTAGAAATTGCCTTCAAATGAGAATATAAGCTATTTTTGGAGAATTGCGATTATCGGTGATAATGGAGGAATTTCAACCTCAAATTGAGAAATGGTTTCTGATTTTTTGTTTAATTTTCCACTCGATATCTTCTGATTTAATCCACTATAGATGACTACACTACTAACTTCCAATCCATATTTCATGAGGTCGATTTGAACATCCAGTTTCTGGACTCGACTACTTAAATTATAAGCTGTAATTACTCCAGATTTATCAATTTCACTCACATGAAGATGAATGTTGTAATCAATGCCGTAAAATATACCTCGAGTAAAGAAGGACTTATTTTGTTTATAAAGTATCATCGCATCCTTTAAGGTTTTGTATTTTGGACTATCTCTATCTTTTAAACCACCAATTCCTAAATGTCTAGCAAGAGAAGCGTACCACCAGAATTGTAGCATGTTTTCATTATCGCTATTTTCATTAATATGTAAATATAAGGGAATTGAATAAGCTAAATTGTATTCAAAAAGCTGTGTTGCCCTCCCAGACAATAAATCATGCATTGAATTCCACATGCATTCAAAGCCCCAATTTTCATCAAAACTATGTGGAAGGTTGTGTTGGTAATATAACGGATGCCGTGGTATTACTCCTCTGGTGTGAGCTTCTATAAGAATATGGGGAAACTTTTTCTTTACATTTTGGATGACTTTGAAAATGTTTTCAGCATGTGTATTTCTTAGCATTGGAACCTCATGCCCGTGATCCTTACTGAAACAACCGATATTATCCACCATAAATGTTGCTAAATCAGTAAAGTCAAACATGAAAAAGTCTATTCCCTCCTTTGCGAGCTCTAACACCCTACGAGTTTTTTCCTCAACCCAATGATTATTAGCACATAAACTAAATAGATTTATATAGGGATCTGCTACAACTTTTATTCCCGTTTTGCTTCTTAAGTAAAATTCGTCGGGTCCGTCCTCTCCCTCAAAATTCATCATAAGATGCAACGCTAATTTTAATCCGTATTTCTCATGGATATTTTGTGAGAACTTCTTTAAAGACCCAAATCTCTCCTTGTTCCAAATGGAAGAACCTAAAGCTATATTCCACCCCGGATCTAAATACAAGCATTCAGCCCCAATATCTCGAGCTATTTCGGCCTCTTCATATAATTGTTCTAAAGTATAAGCTTCAAATTCAACATCCTTTACAAAAAACCCAGTCTTCTCGGATACCCATCCTAAGTTGTACAATTCATTCCAATGAACGGGAGGATCGTAATCGGGCTTAAATTTATGCCCATGCTCCTCCAGATGACTTCTATAAAGATAATATCCCTCTTTATAATCTCCTTGGTATATAGCATACCTGGTAACACCAAATGAGTAGCTAGTTTCTGGGCTTAAGCTTGTAGCTAGCTCCGGATTGCCCTCATATAAGGAAACTCCTCCGAACACGATATCAACATTCTCAGCACCTCTTCCAGGTAATGTGGTTGGAAGTCTATGAAATCGAGAATATTCCATTTGAGACGGATTGTATTTGCATGTGAGTAATCCACCTTCTTCATTACCCCACAACCACCCTTCAGCACAAAATCCGGGCATATCTGCTTCCATTTCAACCCAAGCTCGAAACAAGATATCATTAGCACTAAAATTCTCTTTTCTTCGATCATCTCCATACCCAAAATATCTTCGAGTTGGAATGGCTGTTAAAGTATATTCGTCTAAGTGGTCAATCCATCCAGAGTATTGCTTGAAAAAAGCTTTCTTAAATCCTAAATTGATCAATCCTATTCTGACTTTTTTACTTCCACGATTATTCAATGTGATCTTTTCATCTAACCACGGGCTTCCTTTTTCAAGAAAGAATTCGTGAGTAATAACAATATTAGTTTCTTCAAATTTTCCTTCGATAATTAATCTTTCCTTGCCTTCTTTTCGGATTTCTCTTGAAGACAACTTTTTGGCTTTATATTCTGATCCTAAGTGAAGTAGATAAGCGTAACGAGATCCTTTTTTACTAGACGTTAAAATTCTATAATGGTATTCTTCGTCAGCATAAACTGTATTATCAATTTTGCTATAAAGGATATAGCAAAATCCTCGATCACCCCTATTTTGAACTTTTAACTCCCAATTTTGGTTTTCTAAAGTATAATCCGTCATTTCTTTACTTAAATTTAGCTATAATTTATTGAAAGGTTTATTGATTCTTAGAATTATTCATACTTAGTACCATTTAAATGGTAATGTTGTGTCAAGTTTGAACTTATTGTGTATCTTGTCATTTTTAGTATAACTATCCGCATAAAAGGGAAATCTTTAAAAAAAGAAAAGTTGATTAGTATTAATCAAAATTTTTTATAAAAAATTAACAAATAAAATTATCTAAATATTAAAAATATGTGATTTTTATGGTTGAAAATGAAGAAAGTACTTCAAGACATTCTTTTTTTACTTTTCTATCTTTTGGTACGTACAATATCCTATGGACAATTCCAACAGCAACAATGAACCTTTTCATGTTTTTTTTCTATCATACAGTTGTGGGTCTTGAGGCAGTTTGGATATTGACTGTCGTTGCTATAAACACAATATGGGCAGGTCTTAACGATCCTTTAATAGGGTGGCTAACCGATCGAAATTTTAAGTGGACAAGAAAATGGGGTCGACGCTTTCCGTGGATAGCAATCGCTTTTCTTCCGGAAGCATTGTCTCTAATCATGATATTTTCTCCTCCAGATCTACCAAGGAATGCCGAGAATATACTAATAGATCCTTTGCCAGTGATGCTTTGGCTTTTACTCTCTCTGTTCGTGTTTGATTTATTTGCTACGCTTGTTGATGTCCATACAGCTATACTTCGTACAGATAAATTTCGAACGGAAGCAGAAAGAAGGAAAGGTGCAGGATCTTGGGGTTTCTTTGACATGATCGCACAAGTCCTTGGAATGATGATTCCACCGCTTCTATTGTTTTTTGGAGCCACAATTTTATCATACGCCGTTATGGCAGCAATTATTGCTTTAATAGCGATAATCTTTGGCTTAATGTTCGTTTTGAAGGGTGCTCGGGAGGATAAGATCATTATTGATCGATATTATTCTAGAGATTATGAACGACTGCACGTACTTAAAGGTGTATGGCTAGCTATTAAACAGAAAAGTTTTCTGTCTCTCTTTATTCATTACGTTCTATGGCTCTCGGCTACTGCCTCGATAATGACTGGAATGATAGCATACTTAGTAACATTTATTTTCAAATCTAATGATCCGGATGCAATGATCCCATTTCTCGCACTTTTTCTCTTGGGATCATTAATTTCTATTCCAGTTTGGCTCAAAATTCTTAAGAAAATGAATAACAATAAAAAAACCTACATTATCGGAAGCCTATTATTAGTTGCCCTTACAATGCCAACGACCTTTTTCCAAGGAGATATTATGTTAATGATTATCCTGTTTCTTGTTGGTTTCAGCAATGGATGCGTATGGACTATTGGAATGCCTGTATTATATTCGAACGCACAAGATGATTTTGTTGTGCGAACTGGGAAGAACCAGAAAGGTATTATGGTTGGTACTTGGGCGGTAATAGGACTCGCTACAGCCTTTATTGACGAAGCATTAATAACATTGGTATTTTTTATCACCGGATTTAATGCAGGACTAGAAGATTATACAGCTTTAGTTAATTCTGGTGCAAATGTAGAACTTGTCCAATGGGGAATTCGTTTCCTTCTAGGAGTTATCCCTGCGTTGCTCATCTTAACGGGTACTTTGCTCTTTTGGAAATTTTATCCACTTACACAAGAGAAAGTTCTTGAAAACAAAGCCAAGCTACTTGAACTTGGTTTTTAAACTATTTTTTTTATTTTGTATTTTTATTAGATTTAGTTTTCAAAATCCCATTTCATAACTTTAATGGGTATTCCCCGTATTTCTTTGTCGCAGAGATCATCGTTAAGACATTTTCACGTTTGCATGAATTGGTAATGTCCGTACAAGCACTTAGCATATATCCCCCACCTTTACCGGCATCACTAATACATTTTTTAACTGCTTTTACCACATCATCCTTAGTACCGTAAGGCAATAATTGTGAAACATCAATATTCCCGATTAAGCATAGCTTATCTCCATATACTTCCTTCAAATGCTTTAAGTTCATACCTGCCATGGGTTCTAAGGATTCAACAGCATTAAAGCCTGCTTCAATCAGCCCTTCAAAATATGGTTCAGTAAACCCATCTGAGTGGAAGCACACGTATTTACCCGCTTTTTTTAAAATCTGGACCGCCTGCTTATACGCGGGAATGATAAGTTCTCGATGGTATTTGGGGTTTATCATAGTAGTATTTTTTAGGGCAGTATCATCACATATGAAGAAAACATCGAAATCCGTTTCTGCGTTTAATTTTGCTGCTGCAATTAATTTTTTAGCTCGTAGATCAATGAAACGCTTAATTTTACTTCTGTTTTTCCTTATCAATTTTATTAATAATCCTAAACCTAAACCTTGCCAAAGAGGCTCTAAAATTGGTTCAAGATGACAACATGGTACAAACTCATCGGTAGGAAATTTGCTTAATCTTTTGTTAATGTGTCTTGCAAAATCTGGAGCTTCTTCCCATTCTATAGCGAAATAAGTATCGTGAAAATAATCTGCTTTTTCTTCAGTATCAATGTAATTTTTCAGATAATAAGCTACTCCCATATCATCTTTATCTTGCTTTAAGAAAATTCTGCCATTAAAATCAATATATTTATCGTTATCTGCTAATTTCGGTAAAGGATGTTCTTGCATGTGCTTCTGGGGAATGAAGCTTGGAAACGAGTCGAAACCCCACGACATATCAAAACCAAGTTTATATTCTAAATTAAAATTTCTATATGATAGCTTGTATTTCCTCTCCTTTGTATAAGAATCTCCCCAATAATTTAGGAGTTCTCGTTCAAATCCCGGCATAAGAATTTGACAAAATAGTGGTACGCGGTCCGGTTCTTCGTGATTTAATGCTTTTATTACTCTTTTACGAGCGCTCATATTTTATAACTCCCAATAATTCAAAAATGGTGTAGATGATAAAAAACCAAAATTTTATCCCTAAATTAAATTTATCAATCTTCTAAATCTATTAAATTACATGGTAGTATTAATTGAGAAGGATTATCCTGTTTTTACAATTACGATTAATAATCCCGAAAGTAAAAACGCAGTTGATGGGTTTACAGCTCAAGAACTGAGTTCTGCCTTTAGAGAATTCGATGTAGATGAAAAAGCTTTAGTTGCTGTGTTATGGGGTGCCAATGGTACTTTCTGTTCGGGTGCTAATTTAAAGGCGATTACGGATGGACGAGGAAATAAAGTAGAAAAAGAAGGAGATGGACCAATGGGTCCGACTCGAATGAGGTTAAAAAAACCAGTTATAGCAGCTATCGCTGGTTATGCTGTTGCTGGTGGCTTAGAACTTGCCTTGTGGTGTGATATGCGCGTAGTTGAAAAAACCGCGATATTTGGAGTGTTTTGTCGTAGATTTGGAGTACCCCTTGTAGATGGGGGTACGGTAAGATTGCCAAGGCTTATTGGTCTAAGTCGTGCTATGGATATGATTCTTACTGGGCGTTCTGTAGACGCCGAAGAAGCATATGAATGGGGACTGGCTAATCGAATTGTAGATAACGGGCAATCTAGAATAGAAGCAGAAAAATTGGCAAGAAAAATTGCTGCATTCCCGCAGACTTGCATGAGAAACGATCGCATTTCTTCCTATGAACAGTTTGGATTGAGTATTAAAGATGCGATGGCAAATGAATTTGAATTAGGCTTAAAAACGCTTGAAAGCGAAGAGTTTCTTGAAGGGAGTAATGCTTTCTCTAAAGGGAAAGGAAAACATGGTACTTTTAATAATTAGCTTAATTTTATACTTCTTGGTAAAGGTGAGATAATGATTGTATTCGAAGAATTTAGAGTTAAAACTCCACAAAGAGAAATCTTACTTGAGATCACAAATGAGATAAGAAGAATTGTAAGAAATTCTAACATTAACGAAGGAGTTTGCCGAGTTTTTGTTCCACACACTACTGCGGGTATTACAATTAACGAAAACGCAGATCCATCTGTCATGAAGGATGTTGTTAATTATTTAAACAAATTAATTCCAAAAGGGGGAAGCTTAGGGTATAGTTTTAAGCATATGGAAGGAAATTCTGATGCGCATATTAAATGTTCGTTAACAGGATCTTCGATTGAAATGCTAATTCACAACGGAAAATTAATGCTTGGAACTTGGCAAGGGATTATGTTTGCAGAATACGATGGTCCTAGAAATAGAAAGGTTTTTGTTCAAATCGATGGAGAGACTTAAAAACTTAATACTTTTTATCGACCAGAGTGAAAGTAATAATAATAGAAATAATCATCAAACCAAGTATAATGTAGAAGGGAGCAAAAATATCAGTCTCTCCTAAAGGACTCATAATCATTGGGGCTATTGCTCCACAGAAAAACCCAATCGCGTTATTAAATCCGATGCCTGAACCCTTTAGATCGGGTTCAATATCTTCAATCACTTCTAATAGAAGCGTATTCCCTGCAGGATCGAATAGAGCAATACCTATTCCTATAAATGACACAACAATTAGAAACACTATAAGGTTTAATACAAACGCATGGAAAAAGAAAGGAATTCCGAAAATCATTACGATAATTTGTCCTGACATCATCAGTTTTCGAGGACCATATCTAATTAGTAGCCTATTGGCAATAAAAATAAACACAACATAGAGTGCTAAAATTCCCAACATCAGATAACTTGAAATTATTTCACTTAAACCAAATCCTTGGTCATTATTTTGAAAAACCCATATCAGATACGCTGTGATAAACCCAAATAAAAACCATCTCACGCAATTGAGTAAAAGCGTAAAAACATATTGACGTTCTTTAAGGAGTACCTTTATATTAGCTATATTGAATTCCATATTCTTTTTTTGACCTTTAGTTGATTCAAGACTGTTATCTTCTCTTAGAACAATAAAAATAATTATCATACTCGATAAGATTAATAAGCCTTGTACTAAAAATATGCTCCGAAATCCTAAGAAACCCGATATATACCCTCCTAATATAAAACCCAAGAAGTAACCAATATTCATGTACAAAGTATAATATCCCATTCCCTTACTATGCTGATCTTTTTTGTAAATATCTCCGATAACTGCTTGAAGAATCGATGTATAAGCTCCTGCTCCTTGAATTGCTCTGTAAAGGATCATCTGTAAAACATTTTGAGCTGTAAAGCTTAAAAGCGTTCCTATAAGATATATTAGCATCCCGAATAAGACTACTTTTCGACGACCTAATTTATCTGAAGCAGCTGCATAAGGATATTGAAAAATACACTGAGTCACTGAAAATGTGCCAATTATAATTCCATAAGATGTGAGAGATCCGGCGACTCTTACAACGAATGAAGGCAATCCAATTTCAACGATGCTCATCCCCATACTTCTGAAAGCAACAGACATCAAAACAACTATTAATAAATTCTTTGTATGTCTCCCGAATCCTCCACTTGAAGAAATTTTAGTCTCCTCTCCTATTAGCCTATTTAATTGAGAAATTCAGAAACCAATATAAATTTATTTTTATCAATATTTAGTAATATGATCCGTACGTTCGATTAAAATTATTAACTAAGGGTTTAAATTACATGAAAATTGGAATGAATTCTCTGAATAATTTAGCTCAAATAAGAAAGGATATAAAGAGGAAGCGCGTTTCCAGTTACGATAAGACGGGAGCAAATATGGATAATATTCAACTAAAACCTAATGAGACTTATCAGATTTGTGATATCCAAGGAGCTGGAATAATGAAGCATATATGGATGACTATAGCGTCTTCTGATCCTGATTATCTTCGCAAACTGGTTTTAAGAATGTGGTGGGATGGTGAACAGTCTCCTTCCGTGGAAGTTCCTATCGGAGATTTTTTCGGAATAGGGCATGGTAAGACTGTAAATTTTTGGAGTCTCCCGTTTGCTAACGGTCCAAACGATGGTAAAGGATTTAATTGTTTTTTCCCGATGCCGTTTGCTACTCGAGCTAAAATAGAAGTTGAAAATGAATCAGATATTATGACTGTTTTATATTTTTATATAGATTATGAAGAACATAGAAACCTTCCAGCTGATCTTGGACGATTTCATGCTTTTTGGAACAGACAAAATCCATGCGACGGAAAACCCTATGGTACAGGCAAAAAAGTAGAGCGTTTTCTTAAAAAAAATCCAACACACGAAGGTGATTATGTTATACTTGAAGCGACTGGAGAAGGCCATTTCGTTGGATGTCACTTAAATATACATAATTTAATGACAACTGAGAACACCTCAACGAATGATTTTTGGTGGCCTGGAGAAGGAGATGATTACATAGTAATTGATGACGAAGAAACAATTTTGTATGGTACTGGTACAGAAGATTACTTCTGTGGTGCTTGGTGCCCTTCACAGTATTATTGCTCGCCTTATTTTGGTGTGACAATGCCTGGTGGTGACAAATGGAGTGGTAAAATTTCTTATTATCGGTATCACATTGAAGATCCTGTATATTTTCACAAAAATATTAAGATCAAAATTGAGCACGGCCATGCTAATCAGCGATCTGACGATTTTTCTTCAACAGCCTACTGGTATCAAACAGAACCGCATATGAATCAGTTACTTCTTCCAGTAGAAGAACGCTTGCCTCGAGAAGAACCAAAGGAAATTTAAAAACTTTAATATTGTTTATTTTTTTACTTTATCCAAGCGTGCTTGATGGAGTTCTTTTAATTTTTCTTGTTGATCAGTGAATTTCGTTAAATTTAGAGGATATAATTTAAAAGTAATTAAAGCAATTAATAGACCTATTGCTGGAACTATAGACATTGAAAATCGCAATCCAACTAAAGCTTCAGGAGTTTGAGTTTCTAAATTGGGATTAAATCCGCTAATTAATTGCACAATTATTAAAGCAACAGCAGATAATATCATGGATAGCCTAGCTATAAAGGCGCCAATTCCTCCATATGTAGCTTCTCGTCTTTTTCCCGTTTTAATTTCGTCATAATCTATAGCGGCAGAAATCACGGGCTCAGTCATTAAAACGCCAGAAATTCCAACTCCTGGAAGTAATCCAATAACAGTAAGGCTAACAAAGTCTTCTGCTAAAAAGAGGGGCACCATTCCAACGCAAAAGATGATCATAGACAAGGTTAATCCAAATTTGGGTCCCTTTTTTGAATAAATTTTCCACCATAAAGGCACTGCACAAATTATTCCTAGCGCAACTCCAATCATAGCAAAACCCTCCATTCCTTCTTCTATGTGAAGAATAAATTTAGCGTAAAGAGGAAGGATCATCATGGTAAAGCCAAAACAAAAATCGATTAAGGCATAGGTTATTGAGCCGATTACAAAAGGTTTATTTGAAACAGACTCTATAAATGCCTTAAGTATTGGTAGAGGTTCATCAATCTGAAACTCTTCTCTTTCTTTGGTGCCAAGAAGAGAAAGATACATTGTTATTGGGATCGTTATCCCCAAAATCAACCCTGCTATTGCCCAACTACCTAATGCAGCAGCTATCATAGTAGGGATCATAATGCCAATCATTGAGGATAAAAATGCTATGGAGTCTTTTATGGCTACCACTGAAGCTCGTTCGTTCTCATCTTCGTACATTTCGGTATATAAGGCACTCCAAGCGGTCATATTTATTGTAAATCCCGTATCAAAAATAAATAGCATTATCAATCCGTAAAGAAAAACTAATCCCTTTTCGTCAAATGGAATCCACCATAATCCTATAAAGCCTAATGTCATGGGAATTGTGCCGTAGATGATCCATGGCACACGACGTCCTTTTTTTGGTTTTAATTTATCCATGTAATAGCCAATTAGAGGGTCGTTTATCGCGTTCCAAGCACCATAGATCATAAAAAGAATTCCAAATTCAATAAGCGAAAGTCTTCCTTTCATAGGAAGCGTATAAAACGCTAATAACCAAGATCCAACCATGTTATAAGGTAGTGCTGATGGTATTGCACCCAATGAATACAAAAAATGCCCTAATCGAGAATGTACTTTTTTCTCTTCAAGTTTTTTAATAGATTTCGTCATTTTATAACTTATTAAATTTAAATTATTAAATAATATAGTATACTCTTCATTTTTAATATTTAAAAATTTATTATTATTAGATAATTTCAAGCAATAAGCTTAGATAATTTAATTAAATTATATTAAAGGTAATTTACCAGTAATGAATTCTAGAGAAAGAGTAAACGTTACCCTAAATCATAAGGAACCAGATAAAGTACCAATTGATTTGGGAGGTAATCAATCAAGCATACATATTAAGGCATATAAAAATTTGTTAGCTTATCTTGAAATCGAAGACAGAAACATCCAATATGCTGACTTCGTACAACAAATCGTGCAACCGTGCGATGGAATCTTAGAGAGATTTGGAATCGATGTAAGATATGTTCAACCGTTGGGTGGGATGGTTAGAGTTCAAGATATGGAACCATTATACGAGGACAAGTATGTAGGCCTTTATGATCAATTTGATGTATTCTGGGGAGAAAAAGCTGAAAAAGATTTGGAAGATATCTTATATTACGATCCAGTTATTCACCCATTTGAGGATTTCACAACGGTTAAAGAAGTTAAAGATTATAATTGGCCTGATGGTCGAGATAGAACACCTTTCAAAGGATTAAAAGAGCATGCTAAAAAATTGCATGACGAGACTGAATTTGCATTATCAACATCTCCTGTAGGTTGCGTTTACGAATATTGTACTTTCTTATTCGGATTCACCAAAACGTTAAGATATTTGAGAACTAAGCCAGAAGTTATAACCTCAGCCATGGAAGAGCTTTTAAAATACTGGATCGATTATGTTAATACGTTTGTAAACGAAGTAGGAAAATACTTAGATGTAATTTGTATTAATGGCGACCTTGCTGAGCAAGCAGGACCTATAATGAGCATTAAACTTTATGAAAGGATGATTAAACCATTAGAACAGAAACTGTCAGATAAGATACATGAAATTACAGATGCCAAAATTAATTATCATTCTTGCGGTTCAATATCCCAATTTATCCCTCATTTTACCGACATAGGGTACGATGTCGTTAATCCAGTACAAATTAGCGCTTTTGATATGGAACCTTGTTCTTTAAAAAATAGATTTGGAGACACTATGTCGTTCTGGGGAGGATTGTGTAACTCTCAGAAGACACTGCCTTTCGGAACTCCTAAACAAATTAGAGAAGAAGTAAAGAGGAATTTTGAGTGTTTAAAACCTGGGGGAGGTTTTGTAGCTTCTAATATTCATAATATAACTGCTGAAGTACCTCCTCAAAACATTGTAGCTATGTTTGACGCTGCTCTTGAGTTTAGAAATTATGAATGAAAGAGTTTTAATGATTTACACATTTATATGACATAACTTTAAGGTGATTTATCGTACCAAAACATAATTTCAAAATTTTCGATGCCCATCTTCACACCTACGGAATATTCCTTGGAAAAGATAAAGACCTATTGCAGTATTTAGATACCTTCAATGTCGAGAAGGCAATAATTACAACGATAAATAGAGCAGCAAGTTCTAAGATTTACACTAAAAATGATGATAACGTTAAAGATGGAGATACCGAGAAGGATCGAGTCAAAAAAGCATTTGAAAATTTAAGAAAATTAATGCCAAAGGGTCAATTGGATCATCAAGATGTTATCGATATATCTAAGAGGGATCCAGAAAGATTTTATAAATTTTTTTGGTTTAATCCTAAAATCGAACCTGAACAAGAAGAATTCAACTATAAAATATTAGAAAAACACTTTGAAAATGGGTTTTGTGGCGTTAAAGTGCATTCAGGCATTAATTTAGTTAAAATCCCAAGAGATATATTAAAGTTAGTTTCATTTATGCAGGATTTTAATAAGAAATTTCCGATATTTATTCATTTTACTCCCAAGTTTTCAGCGTTTGGAGGGATAAGCAGTAAAGATATAGCTAATCTAGCAAAAAACTATCCCGAATTACCAATAATAGTTGGACACGCTGGTTTATCAATGGAATTTGCCATTGACTTTGGACTGACCCTAAAACAATACAAAAACGTATACTTTGAAACTTCTTGTTCAATTCCATATGCTTTATTTTCCTTAATTAAAACAATTGGTCATAAAAGGCTTTTATTTGGCTCAGATGCTCCAGTTACTAATCCAATAAAACTTGAAATTGACAAAATTTTATGTTTGCCCATTACGAATGATCAAAAGCAAGACATTTTCTATAACAATGTTAACAGTTTAATTTGAATGGAAATTGAAATATGGCAAGACTTTTGATATTTTCTAAATAATCTTTCAAATCTTTCACTGATAGTTTATAATTATTAATGAATTATTTTTACATTTACTTCAAATTGATTATCGGAAAATTAATTCGGAATTAAGTCAATTATTTTTGTTTTAATAATATATTATATAAGGGTAATTGTGTAACTTATAACTATAATTAAGTTAAAAATTAATTGAGTGGATAGTGTGAAAAATTTAGGGGATGATAAACACTTCGCAGAAAGTAATAATTATGATATAGTGGAAGTTTCAAAAGTTAACGACAAAATTATTAAAAAGCTATTAGATTATCTGAAATACGATATTTCGGATAGTTTTTTCATTTCCTTTGAAAGCCTATTAAAATTAGGAAATAAAGTGCCTGAAACAACAATTAAAAATATTATTAATGAGCTAGACCAAACTCATAATTTCAAGAAGGAATTATTCCAATTTATTTTAAGCTTTATAAAAGATGGAACCGTTGAATATCATTTGTTACCTCAAATTTATAGCCCAGATTTTATTGTTAGGGCACGAGCAGTAATGAAAATAAAAGAAAACAATGATGTTCGATATTTAAAGTTCCTTCTTCCGCTTTTAGACGATCCTGACGATTCTGTAAGGTGGAGCGTGATAAAATTCTTATCTCTACACATCGATAATCCCATTATCCATAATGAATTGAAAAAACATCTAAATAAAGAGTTAAATCCCATCATTTCTGAAAATCTGAAAGAAATATTTGAGATAGAATAGTTTTCTAAAGTTATATAAATAATCTTCTCCCGAGCTCTTTCAAGAAATTTTTGTACTATTTTCTTTTTGCATTGTTTTTAAATATGTTGAGTTTTATTAATATGGTTAGTTGATGCTAAAACTAAACGAAGGGTTATAAAAAAATAGAGTTGGTTGTATGGTTAGTTACGATTATACTTTCAAGATTTTATTGCTCGGTGACGCATCCGTTGGTAAAACTTCTTTTACAAAACGATACTGCTACAATCTTTTCAATCCTAGCGAAAGATTGACAATTGGGGTTGATTTTCATGTCAAAACCATAAAGTTAAAAGATAAACTCGTGAAACTTCAATTGTGGGATGTCGGTGGAGAAGAAAGATTTAGATTTTTACTCCCTACATATTGTTTAGGAGCAAATGCAGCATTTTTACTATATGATGTTACCCGATCTCAAACATTAGATAATATTAGCGAATGGACAAATATTGTTCACCAAAAGAGCGGAGATATTCCCGTCATGCTTGTTGGAGCTAAAATCGATCTTGAGGAAGATCAACGCGAAGTTCCTCGAGAGCATGGTATAGATGTTGCAGAAAAGAATAACATGGCATCATTTGGTGAAATTTCAAGTAAAACTGGTCAAAATGTAAATAAAACATTTGAGGTATTAACCGAACTTACGTTAGAAAAAACTCAAAATAGGTGATCGAATGTCCGAACGCGAATTTCTAGCTCTCAGCTCTCTTTTTGATGCAATGGGAATTATCGAAAAAGGAATAGAAAAAATATACCATTACTTATTACAACATAAAAGAATCGATAATTTAAAGGAAGTTAGCGCACAATTTGATCTAACTTTAAAGAGAGGCTATAAAATTTGCGCCGTATTAAACGATTTAGGGCTCGTTCAAATCTACGACCGACCAATGAAGATTTTAGCAAAAAGTCCTCCTATTGCAATATGGCAGAGAATTATAAATGAACGAATTGAGGCGTTATCACAGCTTTTTCAAGAAAGGAAAGAGAAAGCAGAAAGTGCATTAGAAGATTTTATACAAAACTATAGTTTTGCTGAACAAGTAACCCAAGAATTCGTTGAATTCATTAATTACGACTTATATAATTTTGACGATAGCTATATTTCTTTTATGGCAGAAAAGGAATGCAAGATTGCGTTAGGAATTAGATACGAAAACGAATTAAGTTCAGTCATCAAAAAACATGGGATATCAAATTTACCAGCAAGTATAAATGAAGCTATGAAATCCGGAATGACAAAGATTAAAGAAAATCTATACAATGTCGACATTCAGGTTATCTTTAGTACTGAATTAATTAAGGAATTGCTATTAAGCGAGGAATTTAAACTTGTTTCTAATTATCTTGATTCATTTGGTTTAAAATTCAAGAACATTGATGTTAGGGTCACAGACGAGGATTTCAGCAATTTCAATCTCACTGATAGCGAATTAATTCAACCTAGTTTCGATCCAACAAACAAATTAATTGGAGCTTATATATCTCGAAATGCAAACATATACCAAATCTTTTATGAGAAATTTAATGAATTATACGAAAAGGGAATACCCTTAGCTCAATTCTTAAAAGAAGAAAAAAATTTTAAAGAAGAACCTTATTCTAAAACCCAACTTTTTGGATTATGTTTGCTGTAAAAAAACTATAAGACAAAATTTGATTAAAAATAAAAAAAAAGGTATAAATTAATTCTTTAATTGTATCTTTTATATGTGAAAATTAACCAGAAAAATCCAGCTACTCCGATTATGAAAGCAATTAAAATTATATAGTTAATCCAATTAGTCCACCACTCAATACCTATCCATGATAACATTATTGACAATGTTTGAACAGCCATAGCACTCAATACGACTAAACCCATTCCCATGGCATATTCTTCTTCACGAAACATTCCAATACCGGAAACTAAACACCAAAATCCAAGAACAATAGACAATAAACCTGAAGGTCCGAGAATAGTTAGTGCTGCTTGAATTGCAGGATTCGATAAGTCAAAACCTACACCAATTCCTGCCCAAGCTAAGATATTGAGTATTCCCATTAAGATAAAGAGTCCGCCGATAATAATCATTAAAATATTTAAAAGTTCATTCGAGTCTTTCTTTTTTGTTTCACTCATTTTTTAATTAACCATTTTATTTTTAATTAAGATTAGATGTTGAGTATGAAAATAACTTCCTACCTATATAAATTTAATTTATTGATATTATAAACCCGATAATGAGTACTGCTATTCCTAAATAGTTTTTATTAAGTAAAATTATTTAAATTCTAAAGACAAATTAGAGTATATTATATTGCATTTTAGATCTAAATAAAAATGGAAAAGTTTTTATCACCTGAAACAATATACGCTGGAGTGCAAAGTAAAGAAATTAGTAAAAATTTCGCTGTTGATCAATTAATTTCTTTAATTGAAGGAAGTAATAATTCGGAAACGCGATCCCAATCAATTTCCATTTTGAATAAACTAAGAGTTTCCGAATCTAAAATTTTCAAACTTATAGAAAATTCACTTTTATCTGACGAGTCTCCAACTGTGAGAGGTTCTGCGGTAACCCTTATTGGGTGCCAATTTTTAAAAGAAGGAATAGATACACTAACATGGGTGGTGCAACATGACAAATCACCACTAGTAATTAAAGCAATTTTTGATCTGAATTTAAGTCTTGCTAATACGCATTCAAAGTCATTAAAGAAAGAGTTAGACGATTATTTAGAGAAAATTGCTTTAACTCTTGGGATTGTTCATAATGAAGCGAAGTTTATTTTAGATTTAGAAGGAAAATTTGCTTGCACAGAGGAAAAATACGAACTTGAGTTAGGATCTTACAAGTTATTTACAAAACTCAAAGATCAAAAACTAGGAGAATTTTGGTTGACAATAAAAAAGAAACACATTGAAGCTTTGAGCTTTAATTTTTTTAATTGGAGATACTTGAAACATAACCCTAGTATGTTTGATTCTATATCTAAAATACAGGATCCCATTGTATACTTAAATCTACTAAGAAAATTTCATTTAAGTCATATTATAGATTTTTTAATACCGGAATCAATGTCTCTCCTTAGAAATCTTAAAAAATTAAATCTAAGTAAAAATAACATTCGATTTTTACCAAAGTCCATGTTTTTACTTTCTAAACTTAAGTATTTGGATTTGAGTTATAATATGTTGAGTGAAATCCCAGAAGAAATTACGAATTTAAAATTTTTGACCACATTAAAAATTCAAAACAATCAAATCAGTAAAATTCCTAGAATTGTTAACGACTATTTAAATAAGCTTAGGAATTATAAGATTTAGACATACTTACAATTCTGTTAAAGTTAATTATTTAAGCAATAAAAATCAAATCTAAAATCAATATAACAATATAAGAAAAAGGTGTAAAATATGGAAGAAAAAAAGAATGTTATAAATGGTGGCGATGTTCTTATCAAATCTTTCCTCCAAGAAGATATTAAATATTTGTTTGGGATAATCGGTGGTCAGTTTTTAGCCATGTTTGATGCTGTATACAAGTGGGGGCGAGAAAAGGGAATTGATACAGTAATGTTTCGACACGAACAAGCAGCAGCACACGCAGCAGATGCATGGGCAAGGGTAACTAATAAACCAGGTGTTTGTTTTGGAACAGTTGGTCCTGGTGCTACTCAACTTGTTCCAGGAGTAGGTGCTGCGTGGAGCGATAATATTCCAATGATCGTTTTAGTACCCCAAGTGAATAGCAAATTTGCTGATTCATTCACTTTACAGGGAAATCTTGACCAATTAACAATGTTCAAACCAATTACAAAATACCAAAAATCTATTCGAACGATAGAAGAGATTCCTAGTGCAGTTCAAAAAGTTTTCCGGGAGGCAACCAGTGGGCGACCAAGACCAGTGTTATTGGAAATTTACGAGGATGCGTTTCTCAATGAGAAAGAAGAAAGTGAAATTCCTATAATGTCTCCCGATCAATATCGATGCTTAGAAAAGCCAGCAGTGAGTAACGATTTGATTAAGAAAGCTCTGGATATATTGCTAAAAGCTGAAAAACCCCTTATTGTATCTGGAGGAGGAGTATCAAGGGCAGAAGGTTGGAACGAACTTCAAGAATTTGCGGAATACTTAAAGATTCCTGTTATGACTACTCTTATGGGTGTTGGAACTATCTCAAGTAAATCAGAAAGTTTTCTTGGTACAACAATAAACGGCCCGGGGCTAAAGGCAGGTCCAGAGGCAGATGTAGTTCTCGCTCTAGGATGTAAGTTTACTTATATTATGGCTCACGGGGAAGAACCATTCTGGAGTAATTCTCAAAAGATGATACAAGTCGATATTGATCCCTCCATAATCGGACGCGCTAAGCCTATTACACTTGGAATAGTTAGCGACTGCAAACAATTCCTAATGCAAATCTTAGAAGAAGCAAAAAAAGGTCAAAAAATTGAGCAGAGCGAATGGTTAAACGAGTTAGCTAAATCTAGACAAAATTATATTGAAACCATCATGAAAAAAGCGACAAGAGATAAGATTCCTATATTACCCCAAAGATTAGTCAAGGAAGTTTTAGAATTCATGGACGAAGACGCGATTTTTATTAATGACGGCGGAGATATTGCTTGTTTCTCTATAGAACAAATAAACTTCTATAAACCAAGACCTCCCCTCTCTTTCTTGCAAGCTGTCGGTATGGGTCATTTAGGAACATCGGTAGCGTATGGAATAGGTGCGAAGTTAGCAAAACCGGACAAACAAGTAATATCAATATCTGGTGATGGAAGTTTTATGATGAATATTCAAGATCTTGAGACTGCTGTTAGATTAGGTTTAAGTAATTTAATCTTCGTGATAGCAAATAATAGTGCTTGGGGAATGCTTAAGTCAGGTCAAAAAATGTATGTAAGTAAGCATTATATTGATGTAGATCTACCCGCTTTCGACTTTGCTAAGTGTGCTGAAGGATTTGGGTGTTACGGAGAGGTTGTGACGGATCCAAACGAAATTAGATCGGCTCTAGAACGAGCTAAAAACGCCGGGAAACCAGCAGTAATAGATGTTAAAACAATCTGGGCTCAAATCCCTGATGCGACAAAACTTATGGGAAGCATGGGTATCCTCTAATTAGGTGATCTAACGTGAAATCTATAGTATTTGAGGGTAAAGAACAAATAACAATTAAAGATTGTGTTAAACCTGAAATTAAATCTGATGAGGTATTAATTCAGGTTAAAAAAGTTGCAATATGTGGATCAGATGTTGGATCTTATGAAACTGGAGGACCTTACTTTCCTGACAAAATAATTGGTCATGAATTTTCAGGAGAATTAGTTGAGATCGGTAAAAATGTCAAAAAGTTAAAAGAAGGAATGAAAGTTACTGTAAATCCTCAAATACCCTGCCATGAATGTTATTACTGCCTTCACGATCAAGAGAACATGTGCAAACTCCAGAATTTTGCATATGGTACCACAGAAGATGGGGCTATGAGAGATTACATTAATGTGAAGGCTGAAAGAGTTCACATTTTACCTGATAATGTAACTTATGAGGAAGGAGCTACAGTTGAACCTTTGTCAATAGCTGTTTATGCTGTACAACAATCCGGATTTCAAATAGGTCAAAATGCAGCAGTCATAGGCGCTGGACCTATAGGATTAATGATAATTCAAGTATTAAGAAATGCAGGCGCAAACAAAATTTACGTACTTGAGCCCGTAGAATCAAAACAAAAAATTGCGGTGGAATTAGGGGCTGATAACGCATTCTTGCCAAAAGCGTGGAATAAGATTGTAAGACTTACAGATAACTTAGGCCCAGATCATGTTTATGAATGCGTAGGTTTATCAACTACTTTTACTACAGCATTACAAGTAATAAAAAAAGGTGGAAATATAACTTTAATCGGTATACATGCGAGTACATTAGAAATCAATAATATATTATTAATGACAACTAACAACATCTCAGTACGGGGAGTTTATGGATATAACCACGATATATTCAAAACTGCTATCAATCTTTATGCACAGAAAAAGATTAGGGTTGATCCGTTGATAACTAATCGAATAAGATTGGAACAAGTTCCTGAAATGTTTAAAGTGTTAGGAAACCCTCCTCATGAGGAATTAAAAGTGATCGTTGATTTCGAGTAAGTTTTAACTATAGTTTTTTTTCTATTTACTTTATTATTAGACTTTTTACTGTCTAAACTGAACAACTTCTAATAGCTTATCTTTTTAAAGATTAATTTAACGAAATTGGTAAAAATTTATAAATTCATGAAACAATAAATTAGATATTCACCAATTTTGTGAATAAAAATTAAGAGGTAAATCTAATGGAAATGAAAACGAGTCCATATGATTCAAAAATATGGACGAAATCTTATGATAAGCATGTTAAACCCAATTTAGAATATCCCAAAGAAAGTCTTGGTGATTTATTTGATAAAGCTATGGCTAAATATCCAGAACGCGTTGCTTGCTATTTCATGGAAACTGCAATGCCTTTTGGAGAGCTTAGAGATTATGTACATCGATTTGCTACCTTCTTACAAAAAAATGGCTTAGAAAAAGGAGACCGAGTGGCAATAAATTTAGCTAATTGTCCTCAATATTTAGTAGCTCATCTTGGTACTTTGTTAGCAGGGGGCGTAGCTTCTGGTTGTTCACCATTAATGAGCCCTACTGAAATAGCTTATCAAATAAACGACAGCGAGGCAAAGTTCTTTGTTACTTTAGATGCTTTTTACGAAAAGGTTCTAACTCAAGTTCTGGATAAAGTACCAAAGTTAGAATGTGTAATTACAACGAATATCTCGGATTATATGGGATTATCAAAAATAAAGGTAACTTTAGGAAAATTGATAGGGAAAATACCAAAAGGAAAAGTAGTGCCTTTTGCCGGTAAATTAGTTCTTGACTTTAACGAAGTGATAGAAACGGAAATTGATTTAAAACAAGTAAATATAGATATTAAAAACGATCTTGCTCTACTTCAATATACTGGTGGAACTACAGGATTACCAAAGGGAACAGAGCTTACTCACGCTAACATTATTTCTAATACGGTTCAAATCTCCACATGGATAGATAGAGCAGCAGAAGAACAAGAAGAAGCTAATAACTTGTCCGCATTCCCACTATTTCATCTAGCAGGATTAGCGATGAGTATGGTAACCTTATATCTCTCCGCTAGTCAAGTTTTGATTGCAAACCCGAGAGATACCGATCATTTAATACAAGAAATGATAGACAAGAAACCCCAAATAATGGTTAACGTACCAACATTGTATCTAGCGATTAAAAACAATGAAAAAGCACAAAAAATTGCTAAAGAAATACTAGATGATATTGAAATTTATATTTCTGGAGCTGCTCCATTTCCAGCTGAAGCCATTAATGATTTTGAAGATAGTATGCAAGCTAAAGAAAAAGTATTGGAAGTGTACGGCATGACTGAAACAAGCCCGATCTTGTCAATGAACCCATACTACGGAACTAAAAAGATTGGTACCGTAGGTCTACCTGTCCCCGATACTGACATTAGACTTGTCGATATTGAAACAGGAGAACAAGTTGAGCTTGGAAAACCCGGAGAAATTATATGTCGAGGTCCGCAAGTTACACGGGGTTATTACAATAAGCCCGATGCAAACGCTAAAACCATCATCGATGGATGGTTTCATACTGGCGATGTAGGTGTAATGGACGAAGATGGTTATATTACAATTGTAGACCGAACTAAAGACATGTTAATTGTGAGCGGGTTTAAGGTATACAGTGTTCATGTTGAAGATATATTAACAAAACATCCAGATATAGAAATGGTAGCAATCATCGGGTTGAAAGATACTGATCGCCCTGGAAGTGAAATTGTGAAAGCTATTGTCCAATTGAAAGAAGGAATTGAACCAAAAGATTCAGTAAAAGAAAAATTAAAAAATTATGCTACCGAACATCTTTCAAAATACGAAAATCCAAAATCGTGGGAATTTAGAGAATCCTTACCTTTAACTGTAGTTGGAAAAGTTCTAAAAAGATCCCTTCGAGAAGAAGCAATAAAAAATAATTAATTTTTTTTTATTTTGGTAAAGTTTTTTTTATTATTTTCGATGTTAGAGTGCTTGTGTTAAGTAATTATAGTTGTCTAAATAATAGAATCTATTTGTAATGGTATAATAAAGATTTAAAGGAAGAAAAAGCCAGATTTTTTTATATGTATAAATTTAAAAAGGTGCAAAAGATTTATAAACCCAACTCTCACAACTATACTTAAATAATATTTTGAGGAAATAATATGAATTTAAAAGAAAAATTTGATCTTGAGGAACTTCTTAGCATCCTTCTTGGGATGTTCTTAGCCGGATTAATTATAATGTGGTTCTTTTATACTACATTCCCAGATCATGATGCGAATTTGACCTACTTGATTCTAGCGATTATTTTTACCGTGTTAGCTCCATTGGATGTCGTACTAATATGGTTCCTAAAAAAGAAAAAGTGAAACTATCTGATTTTTAATCATTAAAAGTAATTTTTTTTTACTTTTTTTTTAAATTTTTTCATAAAATTATTTTAAGTGCTACATCAATATTAATCATAATTAAATTTTATTTCTAAATCAAAGAAGTGATTAAATTGGTTAATAAAAAAGGAAAAGTTCAATGTATTAATGATGAAATCCTCGATAAACTCTCTTTAAAAACCCGAAATAAGTTTTTGAATTACAATCTGATGAGTTTTTTAAAGCCGAAACATTTTGATTTCCTTAAACAAGCTCAGAAATTTTTTGTGAAATTTGAAAGGGAAAAAAATATAACCCATAACGAAGATTTCTACGAGTGGATACCAGAAATTGGCAGAAATGGATTTATTACTCGAATGCACAAATTTGATAATTTAGGATTAGATTTTGAACCCTATGGGCTGACTACGGAATTTATGAGAGTTTTGGCTATGGATTTCTTTGATCCTCAATTAGCTATGGGTGCTGGAGCTACGGTTTTAGCCGTGAATCCTTTATTACTTCATCATGAAAATGTTGAGGTTCGGTTAAAAGCTTTAAAGGAATTAGTAACGGGAGAGAAAATTGGATGTATTTGCATAACAGAGCCAGAGAGGGGATCCGATGCAGTTCATATGCTAACTACCTGTAATGAACAAGGAGATGGCAGTTATATTTTAAATGGGGAGAAAATATATCAAACTAATGGAAGTAAAGCAGATTGGGCGGTAGTTTATGCAGTTACAGAAAAGAATAACGGTAATACCATGGCTCAGTTTCTAATTGATACATCTTGGGATGGTTGGACTGCTGAACGTGTTAACATTCCCTGGACTCCAAGGATTCATATAGGAAAGGAAACTATGGCAAATATGAAGGTTCCTTCCGAATATCTACTAGGAAAACCGGGCGAAGGGAGATCCCACTTGTTCGAAGGGCTTAATTTAGAAAGATTAGGGATCGTATGTTTAAATTTAGCAGAAGCTTGGAATGCGATCACTCATGCTGTAATATATTCAAACATGAGAAAGCAATTTGATAAGGAAATCTTGAAATATCAAGGGGTAGGATTTCCTCTGTCTGATTTGTGGGCTCAAACAGTGAGTTTGACCTTAGCAAATTTAAATATTTGCCAAACGATTGACGATAAAATGGAAAAATTAGGAACGCTGCCTAAAGAATTTAATTTAGCATTGGTAGCTATTGCATCTCAGCTTAAATTTATTAGCACAAAGCTCTGCGAACGAGTAGTTTACGAATGTGCTAACCTAATGGGCGGAGCGGGGGTCTGTGATAATACTATTATGCATGATCTTTTAGGAATTACTAGAATTCAGGAAATTGGTGGTGGAACAAGGCAAATACAACAATATATTATGAGTTTAACATTAAGACAATTGTTCAAATTACTATAATTTTTTAATACCCTTTTTTTCTTCTTTGTAGATAGATTTCTAAATATAAACAGATTACTGAAAAAAGAAGAGATTTATTATCAAATAATAGATTTTGTGGAAATATAATGGACACGAATACAAAAATAAAATTAATTAGTATTGTTATTTTAGGAAGTATATTCATTTTATCTGTAGTAGCTTTTACTAATATTAATTATAATGCACCAAGTAATTTGGAACAGGAATATGAGACTATACTATATATCGAAGATTTAAAGATTTCAAAAATATCGGAAAGAATTTTTATAAACGGTACTTCAGATTGGGTTGATCTCAAAAACGAGGGAAATTGTACGGGACAAGGAACTTATTCCGATCCGTATGTCATTAAAGATTTGGTAATAAATGGTTTTTATATAGGAACTTGTATCTGGATTGAGAACTCTGATGTGTACTTTAAAATTGAAAATTGTACTGTTTATAATGCCGAAAATTACGGAATCTACTTAAATAATGTTTCTAATGGGCATTTGGTTAATAACACCTTTTCATCTAACATTGCTGAAGGAATTAGTTTGTATAGGAGTCATAATAATACTATTTTAGAGACAAATATAAATAACAATTACGAAGGGATACGATTATACGATAGTAATAACAATAATATTTCAGGAAACCACCTAACGAATAATTATGCAGTTGGGATAGGAAATTCTAATTCAAATAATACCATAGTTATCGGAAATACCGTAGATTATAATAGCATTGGGATAGATTTATGGAAGAGTAATAATACTCTCGTTTCGGGAAACATAATGAATGAATGTGGATTAAGAATATTCGGAAATATTGAATTACTTTCTTCAAATAATATAGATACTACAAATATTGTGAATGGAAAACAGCTATATTATTACACCAATGAAATTGGTTTAAAATCAAACAACTTCACGAATGGGGGGCAAGTTATTTTGGTCAATTGTAACGATTC
>Ga0114922_10000366_pt1 | contig 43882 bp, 33 predicted proteins | sample AartaG_FD_100975 | JGI IMG/M metagenome (GOLD analysis project Ga0114922, IMG submission 100975) | Deep subsurface microbial communities from Aarhus Bay to uncover new lineages of life (NeLLi) - Aarhus_00045 metaG | ecosystem: Environmental > Aquatic > Marine > Oceanic > Sediment | place... | reverse complement strand
ATTCTGTATAATATAGTTTATTTCATAAAGTTAACATTTTCAAGAAGTGGAAATTAGGGTTTTCAGAAAAATCGGGGAAACTTCCACGTTAACAGGCGGGACTTTCCAGTCCCGCTGGCAGGCTGGAAAGTCCACAGGACCTTGACGGCCTGCCCTATTAAGTTAGCTTTTTTGATTAAATCTGTTATTTGAAAAATATTTTTAGGGAAACTCCGGTAACTAAGACAGCTTGACAATCGTATCTATTAGTCATAAATTGTATTAAATTGGAGGTAGGGATATTGAAAGAAAAGCTAAAAAAAATCATTCATCATTTGAAAACTAAAAAGGTAGCTTATGGCGATGCCCGGTATGTTTTCAACACCAATCAGTCGATTGCAGTAAAGGGCCAGACGGTCGAGGCGATTTCGCAAAGCGATGATATGGGAATTGGCATACGGGTAATAGTGGACGGCTGCTGGGGTTTTGCCGCCACAAGCAGTCTGGCGGATGAGGACCTCATAAAAACCGCCAACCTTGCTGTAAAAATCGCCAGAGCCTCCGCTTTAACCAAAAAAGTGGAAGTTCAGTTAGCGAAAGTTAAACCGTACATTGATAATTATTGCACAAAATACAAAGAAGACCCGTTTTTAACGCCTGTCGATGAGAAGCTGGAACTGCTGTTTAAGATAACCGATACACTCCGCGTCAATAAAGCGGTCAAATTAGCCGAAGCCAACATGAATTTCTTCCGGACGAAAAAGATTTTTTGTTCAACAGAAGGCGCTTGTATCGAGCAGGAAATAGTAGAATCGGGTGGAGGCTATACGGCTACTGCGGTCGCCGGGGGTGAGGTGCAGAAAAGGTCATATCCCGCCTCGCATCGCGGCGATTATGCCTGTGCCGGTTATGAGTATATCAGGCAGATGGGCTTGCTGGAAAATGCCGAACGGGTTGCCGATGAGGCCGCCGCTTTACTTAAAGCTCCAGACTGCCCGGCGACTGATACCACCGTCATAATAACCGGTTCGCAAATGGCTTTGCAGGTTCACGAGTCGTGCGGACATCCCGCCGAACTCGATCGGGTGCTTGGTACAGAAATTTCGTTAGCGGGCGGTTCGTTCATGACACTTGATAAGCTGGGCAGTTTCAGGTATGGTTCGCCGATTGTCAATATCGTAATCGATTCTACAGCAGAAGGCGGGCTTGGTTCATTCGGCTATGATGACGAGGGAATTAAAGCCAGTCGATCCCATGTTATAAAGGAAGGTATAATTGTCGGATATCTTACTTCGAGGGAAACCGCTCCAGTTATCAAATCAGTATCTAACGGCTGTATGCGCGCCGACGGCTGGAACAGTATCCCGCTTATAAGGATGACTAATTTGAACCTCGAACCGGGGGAATGGGAATATGACGATTTGATCGCCGACACCAAAGATGGAATATTGCTGGATACGAATAAAAGCTGGTCAATCGATGACAAAAGACTGAATTTCCAGTTTGGAACCGAGATCGCCTGGCAGATAAAAAGCGGCAAGATCGGTCAGATGTATAAAAACCCGGTCTATACAGGTATGACTCCGGAATTCTGGAACAATTGTGATGCTATCTGCAATAAAAAACACTGGCATATCTGGGGGATACCATCATGCGGCAAGGGAGAGCCGAAGCAGACAGCCCATGTCGCTCATGGCACATCGCCGGCAAGGTTTAACAATGTCACAGTGGGGGTGAGTAAATGATAGGTGAAAGCAGAATTTTTTCAACATTAAGATCGATCATCCAAAAATCGGAGGCCGATCAGACTGAGGCTATTTTTATCGGCAGTTATTCCGGTTTAACGCGTTATGCTAATTCTTACATTCATCAGAATGTTGCCGAATCGAACGCTACAATATTTTTCAGAACGGTGATTGACGGCAGAGTCGGTGTGGCTACAACCAATTCCTTTAAAAGAAATGATCTTCTCAGAACTCTAAATAACTCATTGATGATTGTCAAACATCAACCGCCTAACCCGGATTTCAAGGGTTTTCCGAGGCCGTGTAAATATAAAAAAGTCAAAACATTTTTTGAACCAACAGTAGCCTATACTCCGCGTCAACGTGCCGAGGTTGTGCGTAAGATATGCAGGGAAGCAGATAAATTTAAGCTGACCGTAGCTGGCGCCTTTTCGACATCATCATCGGAACTGGCGGTTATAAATTCTAACGGCGTCGCCGCCTACCAGCCGTTAACTACAGCCGGTATTAACCTGGTTGCCATGTCGGATAACTCGTCGGGATTTGCCTCCGGTCTGTCTCGAAGGGTAGTTAAGATTCCTTTTGAATCTATTACAAAAACCGCTATCCAAAAATGTCTCGACAGTAGAAACCCGGTTGATCTTGAACCGGGGAAGTATGATGTGATCTTGGAACCCGAAGCTATTGCCGAGATAATGAACTGGCTGACCTATATCGGATTTGGCGCCAAACCGTTCCTTGAGAAAACCAGTTTCCTGTCCCGGAATATAGGCAAGAAAGTGATGGGAACCCAGATCAGCATCTATGACGATGGCGCCGATTCTTCCGGGCTTGCAGCGCCGTTTGATTTTGAGGGTGTAGCTAAGAAAAAGGTATATATTGTTAAAAAAGGAATTGCTAACAGCCCGGTTTATGATTCTCTGTATGCAGCCAAAGGTAAAACCCGTTCGACCGGTCATGCTTTGATGCCGGGTTCAGGCGAGGGACCAATGGCCGGTAATATATTTATAGCGCCCGGGAAAAAATCGAAAGCCTCTTTGATTGCCGGGGTGAAAGACGGCATCCTTGTAACAAGGTTCCATTATATCAACGGCCTGCTGAATACTCCTAAAGCGTTGATGACCGGAATGACACGGGATGGTACATTCAAAATTAAAAATGGTAAAATAGTCGGCGCTGTGAAAAATCTGAGGTTTACTGAATCGATCACAAAGGCGTTTTCAAGGGTTGGTGGAGTCTCAAAAGAGACAAGGCTTGTGGCAAACTGGTGGGATGATTTCGGCTGCTGCAGCTCGCCAACAATAATGATAAAACGGTTTAACTTTTCAGGGAAGACCGAGTTTTAATTAAAGAACGCAACGAAGTTTGTTTTTTGCATTTATTAAATAATTTTGCATTTCGCCGGGGTAGCTCAGTTGGTAGAGCAGCTGATTCGTAATCAGCAGGTCGTCGGTTCGAATCCGATCTCCGGCTTTTTGTTGCGGGGCAGGGTGCAGGTCTAAGACCTGCCCGTAAAAAAGGGGCACACGAGGACGTGCGCCGCCCACATGTAAAAATCGGCAATTCCTTTGCAATTGTGCTTGACAAGTCAGAAAATAAAATCTTTTTTAGTGATACAATTACAACCGGGGCTGTTGTATTGGCCCCGTCTTAAAATGCTACCATAACCTCAAGGAAGGTTAGCTGGAAAATTAAATAAAATTTTAAAACTGGAGGATTTCATGAGAAGAGTTGGTATTGTTCTGTTAATTGCCATGTTAGCAGTATTTGCTGGCAATGTCAATGCCCAAATTGCTCTTAATGAAGAGCATCAAAAGCAGATGGTAATGACAAGCCTGTTATCTATGCCACTGGTTTTTATGGAAAACCGGGGGCAGTTTGGCGACAAGGCTTTTTTCAAGGCCGAAGCGGGTGGCGCCAGTTTCTATTTCTGCAAGGATGAAGTAACGTACTTGTTTGTCAGGGATACTGATGAATTGGTCGAGGAAGATTTTATACCATTTGCTGAAATGGTTAGTCTGCCCGATGAATATCTCCATCCAAGATACAAGAAGGAAGTCCTGTTGATCAAAGCTCAGTTTGTCGAGGCAAATCCCGATGCGGAGGCTATTGGGCTCGATCGCTTATCACATTACAATAACTATTTCTTGGGCAATGACCCTGCCAAATGGCATAGTAATGTACCAAATTATTCGGCTATTGTTTACAATGACATCTATGCCGGGATTGACTTGAAGTATTATGGTGATGGGCGTTCGATGAAATACGATTTTGTCATTGAACCCGGAGCCGATATTTCGCAGATAAAAATTCGCTATGAGGGAGTAGAAGGTCTGAGTGTAACCTCTGACGGAAAATTACAGGCTCAAACCTCTTTTGGATTGGTTGGTGAGGAAGCTCCGCATATTTACCAGGAGATAGCCGGAACAAAGCAGGAGCTAAGCGGGCGATATGAAGTGATAGAGCCAAATGTTTTCGGTTTTGCGCTTGATGAAGATTATGATTCTTCATATCCATTAATTATAGACCCGTTGCTTACTTTCAGCATATACCTGGGTGGTGAATCTGAAGATTGGGGCTATGATATAGCTCTGGATAATTCAATACCTCCATGTATTTATGTTACAGGTCGTACATCGTCGTCTGATTTCCCGACTGAAAACCCCTATCAGACAGACCAGCTAGACTGGGATGTCTTTGTGACAAAGCTTGTCCCGGCCCCGGGTGGCGCCATTTTGGTATACAGCACCTACCTGGGCGGAGGCAACGACGATTGGGGCTATGGTATTGCGGTCGAGGATAACGGCAACGCGTACGTGACAGGCAGGACCTCCTCTTCAGACTTTCCTCGTTCGGCAAATCCATATGATGACAATCTTGACGGAAATTTTGATGGCTTTGTGACAAAATTCCCCACAGATGGCGGAAACCCTATCTACAGCACCTACCTGGGCGGGAACAGTTATGATGCTTGCCATGCCATAGCCTTATCTGGAGACCGCGCTTATGTAACGGGAATGACTTATTCTGACGACGACTTCGAAACGACGACCAACGCTTACCAGCCAGACAACGACGGTTACTGGGATGCATTTGTGACCAAGTTCAATTCAGCAGGCAATAATCTCGAATACAGCACCTACCTGGGTGGAAGCTATATTGAAACCGGCTATGGCATAGCCGTGGATGGCTCAGGCTGTGCCTATGTGACGGGCTGGACATGGTCTGAAGACTTCGACACAACATCTAATGCTTACCAAAGCAATTTGTATGGCCCACAGGATGCTTTCATAACCAAGCTCTCGGCCACAGATAACAACCTTGAATACAGCACCTACTTAGGTGGTGATCTTGACGACTATGGGAAAGATATAGCTGTGGATGGCTTAAATTATGCCTACGTCACAGGCTGGACCATGTCGAATGATTTTCCGACTGTCAACCCTTATCAGACAAACCAGCCAGGTATAGATGCCTTTGTAACCAAGCTCTCAGCTACAGATACCACTCTTTCATACAGCACCTACCTGGGCGGGACAGATGAGGACTGTGGCTATGGCATAGCCGTGGATGATTCAGCCTGTGCCTATGTGACGGGACGAACTGAATCTACAAATTTCCCCCGGCATGGTGATAGCACAATGCCTGATAATGAGATGTGTGATGTTTTCGTAACCAAATTTAATTATCAAGGCAATTCTCCAATCTACAGCACATACCTGGGCGGAAATAAAGATGATTGGGGATATGGTATAGCCTTGTATAGTTTGCCTTTTGGATTCGGATATGGTCTCTTTGTAACAGGAAAAACCTGGTCTGATGATTTGCCTAATAGGTACCTCAGTGAATATAACAATAATTATGATGCCTTTGTGTCGGGTTTTGTAGTAGAAGAAATCGAACTGCCAACCGCGGTTATTGATAGTATTATTCATGATCAGACAACCGATAAAGTATATTTTGGAGGCCATGGTGAGCATGTGCATAATGATACAACTATACCAATGATTGCCTATAACTGGAGATCGGATATAGATGGACATCTCAGCGATTCGGCGTCGGATAGTACAGATATAGATTCTTTAAGCCCTGGAATACATACTATCTATTTCAGGGTACAAGATTCGCTTTTTGCCTGGTCTTTGGAGGCTGATACTTCTTTAGAGATATCAACGGACGGGAATTACCCTCCTGTTGCATTTATTGACGGCATTACTCCAAACCCTGCTTATCCAGGTGAATGGATAACATTTTGTGGCCACGGTGAGGATTTTGAGGGAGACATTGATGTATATCTCTGGAAGATGGGTATTGATACCTTGTATCTTGATATTGATTCATGCTTTTTTACAACTTTATGCCCTGGAACACATACTATCTATTTTCAAGTAAGAGATGATAGTAGTGTCTGGTCTGATGAAAAATCGGAAGTCCTTTATATCTCAAGACCTATTGAAGAAAAATGGCTGATTTCGTGGTGGTATCCATCGTTTGGAGACTATTTTGATATCCTGATGCACGATTCTTACAGTTTCACACTGTTTGTTACAAACATCAGCCAGACAGATCAACCCTTTGATTTTGGGTTAAATATGGAATATGACAGTCTTCATTGGTTGAATGAGCTATGGGAAGAGGATCCGGATTGGGTACTTGAAATTGATGCTCCTTGCTTATTAAATGGTCAGTCGTACACATTTGGCCAAGAGACTACGGATATAATAGCTGCCGATGAGACAAGAGAATATGTGTTTAAAATTTCAAATGATTGGAACTGGGTTAAAGAATGGAGCTTGACACGAATACTGGAGATAGGGATAAGTTTTATTACTGGTGGTCTACCACCAGGTTTTAGTGAGATATGGGATCTTTATCAAAATTGGAATACCTTTGCTGATTTTCTTAAATCACCCGTTCTAATAGAATATACCTACACAGCTATGGATGACGCAGATCCTGCTGTCCTGTCCGAAACTTACAACGCTTGGGTGAGACCCGAGAAAATATTCTTCTATTGGACGAGTTGGTGGCTTGGAAACATTGCCTCAGATTTTACAAGTCTAGGTTATAATGTTTTATCTTACATACCACCACCTCCAGGGCCGCCTATTGCGGCTGCATGTTTTGTTGCGGAGGCTATAATTTTTGCCTGCAGCGAAAAGCTTTATGTCATGGCTGTTGACCCTGTCACTAGTTACAATAATTATATGCACCCGCGAAGACCTGAAGATATAGAAGGTTATGATGTTATGTTAGGTTCAATAGAGGAGGGTTGCGGTAGATACATTGATCATAAGGCTTTTGAGCTTTTTTCCATGGCCGAGGCTGGTTGCTCATCTTATGTCAAGTGCGTTGGAGCGCTAAAGGAAGGTTCAACTGAATGGGCCGCAAAACAGTTTGCCGCAACCTATTGCTACTCCAAGCAACAGGCTTCCCTTATGCAAGAATTAAGCTTATTAACCCAACCTTTTATTAATAACATTGATCCTCCAGATGCCGCGGCTGTTGATGCTATAATAAATAGTTTAGAAGAAGAAGGCCTACCAGATATAGAGGTTCAGATTATGGGAAGTCTTATTACCGGATTCGATCCAGATACAGCAAATGCTCTTGCAGATATTCTTATTGGAGCTTATGAAAATAATACTGGTGGTATCTGTAGTAGTTTCGTCCACTTGCCTGAGATTTTGGATAGTTTGAATTCAATCTTGCAAGATATTTTTACTTGTTCTCTTCTTGTTAACCCTCTCAAAGGAGTGCTGATCGGCGATGTGGTACTTATAGACCCTGAAATTGTGATTTCTGGCTCTGGTACGATCTGCACGGTGTGGGTCGAATTCCCGGGACTTGCATTCCCCCTTCCTGATTGTGATTATTATGAAGTTGAGGTAAATGATAATAATGAAAATCAGGTAACTATTCCTGGTCCTCCTCTTACACGTGATAACGATGACGACAATGTTTGGGAAATAGCAATGGTGTTTCCTCCTGATACAACAGGAGAAGGTAAAATTTTGCAATCAATTTTTGGCGATGTTATAACACCTTCTCTGGATACGATTCCTTTTTCCGCGGCGGCCCTCCTGACCGTGTACAGCGAATCAATCACATCCGGTATTTGTGGTCAGGTAAGAGAGCCTGATAATTTCGGGCCTTTAGACAGTGTTTTTGTTGAGGTATATGACATCCTTGATACGCTGGTTGATACTACTGACAATGACGGTAAGTTTGATTTCCCACTTGACCCTGGCACCTATTCTGCCGATTTCTCCAAACCAGGGTATCATGATACCACACTCACAGACTTAGAGGTTGTCTCAAATGAAACTACATGCGTTTGCCTGGTTATGCATGCTATCCCTGACGTAGCCGTTACAAACGTTGTGCCTTCTGATACCATTGTTTTCCAGGGCAACCTTACCTACATTGACGTTACCCTGGAAAATCAGGGTGTGTCCTCAGAAACCTTTGACGTAACCGCCTACTACGGAACCATGTTCTATGACAACTTCGAATCCGGGCAGAAAATCCAATGGACATATTATGCAGAAAACCTTGAGGGCAGTGCCATTACAGAAATCAACGATGACATATATGCGCAAACGCCCACCCACTCGCTCTACATCAGCAACCTCTACGGCGACGACCAAGGGCAGAATAACGGCATTGCCTATGCGGTATTAGCCATAAACGAGCTGCCCCTGACCATCCCCTACACCATCGAATTCTGGTTCTACCCGAGCCAAAGTGACTACTGGCCAGACTACAATGGATGGAAAATCCTTGAGGCAGATAACGATATTACGATTTTGCTACACGATGACCCAGACGGTATTTTTGTAATTGACGAAGATGGTGAACATCAAATATCGTATCCTGACTTTCAGTTTCAGGCATGGCATAAAATCAAGTACACAAGAACCGGCGCCAACAGCTACATCCTTAAAATCGATGACATCGAACGTACGGGAGACCCCATAGGAGACTTACTCAGCAATGTATCTACCATATTAATATTTGGGGATACAGACCCATTTTTCTCTAAGGGAGAGGGATACTGGGATGACCTCATCATAGGTTCTCCTATAGAAACCAAAACCGTTACCGATCTGCCTTCGGGTGAAGATACAAACATTACCTTCACCTGGAATACGGCAGGTGTAGAACCAGGCATCTACACAATAAGCGCCCGTGCCCACCCGGTCTCGGGCGAAACGGATACAGAAGATAATACATATGTAGATGGAACTGTTACAATAGCGCCTGTTCCCATACCCACTCTCTCCGAATGGGGCATGATCGTTCTGGCGCTGTTGTTGTTGGCCGTCGGCACAGTGGCGGTAATTCGCAGGCGCAGGGCGGTTGCGGTTGGCGAATAAATTCATTGTGGGCGGCACACGTCCCCGTGTACCCCTTATTTTTGGTTCGGTCAGGTCGTAGTGAAACGTGACCTGACCGTATATAGGCGCTGTCCAGGTCACACCCTTGCGGGCACGACCTGACAGAACTTTGAACGGCATCATACACTTACGCCGATTCTATAAATATATCCTTTAAGTGATATAAGAGCCCACAATTCACCGGGGGTTTTCTACTGCCGGCATGATTATAAGCCTATTCTATTCGCACTCATTTAATTATAAGCCCAATTATAATCAATTCTAATTCTGAAATTGAGAAATAATAACCGGTCTTATATTGTTTCAATTAATTCTATCAAATTTTATATCCGGATAAAAATGCCGATAAATCATTAAAAATGAATTAAATGAGGATTTACAGGCTGGGAAAATTATGACGATGTTTCTTTAAAATAATTTTTGACTTGAAAGAATTATGGAAACGGTTGAAAAAAAGATAAACGTTATATCTATTTCTGAAAAATCTGGTAATCGGCAAAATGGTTCTGATGTTGATACGGACCTGCTTATGGATTTTGTTTCTCTCATGGTTCATGATCTTCAGGCCCCGCTGGCAAGTATGAAGACTTTGCTAAGGTTTTTAAAAGAGGGCAGATTTAACCCGGCCAAGAAAACACATGTTGACCTTGTTCGAAGTACAGCTATTGCTCTCGAACGTTCTGAGTCGATAATTTACGATCTGTTCGACGCCGCTAAAGCTGAAAAAGTCGGTATACCGTTTAAGTTTGAAAATGACAATATTATTGAAATCATTGAAAACAGCGTCGAGATGATAAATTCATGCGCTCTTGAATACGGCATCACGATACAGAAAAGGCTGCCGCATTCTGAAGTAATAGTCAAGATAGATAGAAATTTGCTGTTGCGCGTTATGGACAACCTGTTGTTTAACGCTTTTAAAAACAGCCCTTATGGAAGCAAAGTTTACGTTGACGCTGAGCTTATCGATCAAAAAGTGGTTGTTGCAGTCACCGATGAGGGTTCGGGTTTTGTTGATGTGGATCCTGAAGTCTTATTTGAAAAATATAAACAAATGGAACTAAGAAAAGAAAACAAATATAAAGGCGTTGGTTTGGGACTTTATTTTTGCCGCCTGGCTGTTAATGCCATGAATGGACGGATATGGGCAGAACAGCATAGTAACGGCGGCGCCTGTTTCAAATTTGCGCTTAACTTATAGAAAGGGGTAAGCTATGTCTTATGATGCAGAATCATATTTGCAATCGGGGAGCAATGAATTACGAATGCTGGAATACACCGTTAGTGGAAAATCATATGGCATTAATATCTTGAAAGTACAAAAGATTATTGCCAACCCGAATTGCATGACCTCGACCATGAATACGCACCCCAGCGTGATGGGTATCTTTAAAGATAACAGTGTGGTTATTCCGCTGATCGATCTGGTACATTTCCTTGGCTTTGGCAGCGCTGAGTCTGTTGAAGGTAAAAAGGTTGTAGTTACAGAGTTTTTTGGAGCATTGAATGCGTTTGTGGTAGATACTGTCGAATGGATTCATCATTTCTATTGGCAAGATGTTATAAATGCCAACGATATAATGAAGACAATCAACCAGAAATATATCATCAGCATTGTCAAACCCGATGGGAAGAGAATGGTTCCGCTTTTGGACTATGAAACAATCATACTTGAATTATGCCCGGATCTGGCTGAAAAAGAAATCGAGAAAATACCCAGGAATGAATTTGATGCTCACGGCACGAAATTATTAATTGCCGAGGATTCGCCGGCAGTCAGGAATATGCTGTCTGCGGAATTATCCGAATTTGGATTTGATGTTGCCGTTGCTTATGATGGCAGGCAGGCTTATGATATTTTAGAAAAGGATAAATCTTTTCAGATAGTCATTTCGGATGTCGAAATGCCTCAAATGGATGGTCTGGCTTTGCTGACGAAAATCAGAAGCAACCCGGAATTAACAGATCTGCCTGTTATAGTATACTCCTCAATTGGAGACGTGGGAATGAAGGCTCGAGCTGAGTTTCTAAAAGCCAATGCGCATGTTACAAAACTGAGTATCGAAGAGCTTCTATCGCTTGTCGCTAAACTGTCGGGTCAGGGTAAAATTGAATTTACTAAAAAAGAAGAAACAGTTTCAGCGGCGTCATAGGCCGAAAGCAAGCCTGAAATGATTAATGGCCTTTATAAAAACAAATAAACAGGCACTACTGTCCGGCCTTTCTATAAATAATAAATTTACAATTGTCATTCCCCGCCAAGGCGGGGAATTCTTGTGATATATCTTGTTCAATAATCGCTACTTATAGCTAACAGATAAAGCATCAATGTATCATGGATTCCTGTCGCCAAGATCGGAGACCCGTCAGGGACCTTTGGACTTCGGCAGGAATGACAGTCGTGAGTTCATTGTTTATCAAAAGGCCGGACAGTAGTGAAAACTTATAAATAGCTTTTCATCTAATAAGGCTATTGTTATTAATCATTTTAACCAAAATTTGATATAAATATATATTCCCGCTACATATTATCTATATTACTGCCGATAAAGTAATTGTAAAAGTGTATATATTTTTGTATCGAGGATAAATTGGAAAATATTATCGAGTATTTCCTCTAACTGATTGATAATTAGGAAGATATGATAACAAAAGCAGCAAAAGCCCAGGCCAGGATACTTATCGTTGATGATGATCAAAACATTATTAATGCATTAAAAGAGTGTTTTGATGATTTCAATTATAGACTCGATACCGTGGTTTCAGGCAAACAAGCGCTTGAGAAAATCACAGCCGATAAATATGATCTGGTGATGCTGGATATCAACCTGCCCGATCTTTCCGGCATGGATGTATTAAAAAAGATAAAGGAGCAAAAATCTGATCTGCCTGTTTTAGTAATGACCGGCTATGTCTCAACTGAGGCCGCAATTAAGGCGATGAAGCTGGGGGCGCATGAATTTGTCACCAAACCATTTAATATTGATCGTTTGATGGGGATAGTCAACCGGCTGGTGAAAAAGACTCCGCCAATCCGCGGGCTGTCCACTTTCAGTGTCGAGCCAAAACCTGTGGAGGGGAGCATCATTGGCAGAACGCCCGAGATGGTGGAGATTGCTAAGGTAATCGGTCAGGTCGCCGCCACCGATGCGTCAGTTTTGATCCTGGGCGAGTCCGGTACCGGCAAAGAATTAGTTGCCCGGTCGATCTATGCCAATTCACTCAGGGCTGATAAGCCGTTTTTATCGGTCAACTGCGCCGCTCTGCCTGAAGCCCTTTTGGAATCAGAACTGTTTGGCCATGAAAAAGGCTCGTTCACCGGAGCCTACAGCCGTAAGCTGGGCAAGTTTGAACAATGCAATGCCGGCACCATTTTCTTAGATGAAATAGCCGATATGTCATTAATGACTCAAAGCAAGGTCTTGCGAGTATTGCAGGAACAGGAATTCGAACGGGTAGGCGGCAGTACAACTATCAAAGTCGATGTTCGTATCATCACGGCCACTAATAAATCGCTGGTGAATATGATAAAAGAAAACACTTTCAGAGTCGATCTGTATTACCGTCTTAAAGTGGTCTCGATATATCTGCCGCCGTTGCGAGAACGCCGCGATGACATCCCACTTCTGGTTGACAATTTCATGCAAACTTATGCCAAGCAATCCGGCAAAGAGTCGCTGTCTATTTCGAAGGAGGCATTAAGCGGTTTGATGCATTGCATCTGGCCGGGTAATGTCAGAGAGCTTGAGAATAATGTCCACTCGGCGGTGGTGATGTCTAAAGACGATATCCTGTTGCCCGAGCATTTCCCGATACTTGCAGGTGAAACAGATAAAGTCGAACTCGATCTGTCGCAAATCGAGGATGATTACTGCAAAATGTTTTCAGAAATCATAGATAAAAATTTCAATAAAATAGTAAGCATATCCTCAGACCATATATATCATCATTTGAATTCAGCCCTGGAAAAGGCGCTGATCTCCGGCGCTTTGAAATACACCAGCTCAAACCAGGTAAAAGCCTCAGAACTCCTCGGCATCTCGCGCAACACACTGCGCGACAGAATTGCTAAGTATGGGTTGTATTGAGAAGGGATGACTTAATATATATGGTTACTCAATAATATTTGTTTTACCTTTAGGTATTAAAGACCAACGCAATTTTGATACGTTTTCATTATCTTTTGGTTTTCTAAAAATGTATAAATGTTCATGCATTATTAGATAGAATTTGAATTTCTTTGCCTTTGGTACCCATTTCTGGGAATAAGAGCAGTTATGTTGTGCTTTTATTATATCCTCTTTCAATATAAAACCGTTTTGTAGAAACTTTTGCAAAATTAAATACGAAAGTGGAACATAATGCTGTCCTTTTCTTGTATCTCCTATAAGAATTGCGCAAAAACGATTAGGTTTAAGGACACGATACATTTCTTTTATGCCAGGTTCAAATTCATTACAGAATTTCTGAGGACTACTAATATTTGATAGGTCTTCTTTTATTTTCCCCTTGGAATATTTTACAAGGTTCATGTAAGGGGGATGTGTGCATATTAAATCAATGGAATTGTTTTCAATATTATTTAGTAATCGTACATCGCCTTCATAAACTATCTGCTCTGTATGTGTATCATGTTTAAAAAGTAATGCATCAACTGATAGTTGAACAGATTTAGGATTAATGTCTATTCCAATACAATTTCGATGAAGAAGCTTAGATTCAATTAATGTAGTGCCTGCTCCAACCATTGGGTCAAGGACCGTTTCACCTTCTTCCGAATAGTTTAAAATAACATTACGGGCAATTTGAGGCGCAAAATTGCCGCGATATTTTGGATTATGAGTCGCCCAATCACCACGTTCGGGGAAAGACCAAAAAGTAGTAAATTCAGGTTTGAAATCATTTTCTAACATAAACATGTAACTATTTTAAGATTAAAGGCAAAACGACCATTTTTAAAAATGATGTACGTGCATAAAATGCTCTTGAAATACTACCATGCCCCGGACCTTTAGTTCTGGGTTGTATATAATATCCCATTTTTCCTGTCAAGGATGAAAATCCTTTATTTATAATTGTATCTCTTACCAAATTATAATCTTCTTTTACTTGATTAAATATTTTGGGGTTGTCGAGATCAAATTTAGTTACAGCTTTTAGAATAGATGAATCTTCTTCTTTATTTATCCATATTCTTGCAGCAATAATGGCTTTTTCGAGTTTTGCTAATAAATGACTGTCTTTAAATTCAGTGTTTATAACATTATAGGGATCAATCATAGTAATAGCCATTGTTTCTTTAATTGTCAAAGAACCATTTTTAAGATACTTCAAAGAAATTGTTTTTAGCTCCCAAGAACCAAAATTAGGAGATTGAGTAGAATTTAATGGCAATCCCAAATACCTTTCAATAACATGACCTGCCCAACCTTTGTTCTTTTTGCCATTTTTAAATACTGTTATATCGTATTTATCAGCTAAGACACGAAGGTCTTCGCCAACGATTTTTGTTATTCTATCAATTGCTTCTTGTCTTTCCATTACTTTTTTTGTCTATGGGTTGCAATTGATACTATATTATAAATACTTTTACCAGATTTAAGTGCTTCGATAAGTTTCTTAAACATGTATGCAGTTTCTAAGTTTGTTTTTTCTTGAACCATTAATAGCTTTGCCAAAAGTACAAGAAACTTGATACTGTATTCACCTTGTTTGCTTAAATCATCATATTTATCAAACACTTCTTTGTTTGATTTGATAAGAGCATTAATACTTAATACTTTTTGACGTTCAGCTTCGCTTTTTATTGGAAAAGTATTTTCCCAAGTTCCCAACAAAAAGTCCAAGAATTCTTTAGTTTTATCTTTATCAGAGTGCATTTTTATTAATATATCAACAGCCCAATGAATATGTTTTGGCGTTCTCAATCTTGACCATTTACTATCAATATTTTGACGATATTTGATAAGGATATCGTATTTGCTTATAATCCCTTGATAAGCAGCAAGAATATATTCGTCATTTACGAGAGTTACGAATAATGGAATTACTTTTTCACCTTTTCTTTTAAAAGTCATCATTTTATTTAGTTTTTCAGAATTCAAATCCATAGCTAATAATCTATAGTTAAAAGTTTATTTATTTGACCATGTCTTTCGGCATTAAAATTAATCATTTGATCGGCAAAAATCCATTTATTCTATTAAATCAGTATCTTGTATTACAACATCAATATAATTTAGTCCCAATTCCCTGGCTAATTCCATGCGGTGTTGACCATCTAAAAGGAAATACTGCTTATCTACCGTAATAGGCATCCAAGCATCCTTCTCGAAGTTTAATAACATGTACAATACATCAGCTTTGCAAAGTTCATTCGGATAGCTTGATTTATCTATTTTAATTTTTGTAATAGGTACTTTTATTTCAGGTGTCCAATATTTTTCCTTAAAGTTCCTTGTAAACATATCAAACCAATGTTTTTCTACCGGAATGTAATCTCTATACCTCATTTTTCACCTCATAATTAGTAATTAAAAGTTCTTTTATTTGACCTCTTTTTTCTGCATTGCAATTTATCATACGATTTGCATAAACTCTATAAATATTATAATTATTATAATGTTTCTCAAAGAATTTATCGTTCGGATTGACATTTGTTGGATCAGAATTACTTAACATAAGCTTGGCATTTTTCTCTTTGTCTATTTTAATAAAGAAATTAGCAAGATTAATTTGGTCTTTTTCTGCAAATTCGTATTTTGAATAAGATGTAAATGAAGATGTTGGACTTATCGGTCTGTAAGGGGGATCAAAATATACGAATGTATTATTATTAATAAATCTTTTGCTTTCTTCAAAACTGCGTGTTAAGAGGTTAGCAAATTGAAGTTTTTTTGATACTGCGAGGATATTTTCTTCATCTAAAATTTTTGGTTTTTTATATCGGCCAAATGGTGCATTAAAATGCCCTTTTCTATTTACTCTGAACAAACCATTATAACAAGTTTTATTTAAAAAAATTGTCTGTGCCGCGCGATTAATCCAATTTTTTGAATATCTTTTAAAATTAATCATAGGCAGATTATTATTGAATTCGTCTCTTGTCGAATAGAAGAATTTTTCACGAACAGTCTCTCCCACGTTAGAATATTTTTTTTCATATTCCTCTAAATAGTTTAACAGGTCGAAATGATTTTTTTGAATAACTAAATAAACTAAAATTAATTCTTCATTTATATCGCTTAGGAATGCTTCATTTATAGTGTATTTATCAATAATATTGAAAAAAACCGCTCCGCCACCCAAAAAAGGCTCTACGTATCGTTGTATTTTTCTACTTTTTAGTTCTTCGGGGTAATATTGCTCAAATTTAGATAGTAATTGCGATTTTCCGCCTGCCCATTTTAAAAACGGTTTAGCCCCATTAGTGCTCCTTTTCGAATTTATTCTTGATGATAATGCAACCTTGCTCATAATATATTTTAAATATAGTTATTTTGAGATAAAATCAAGGTCTTTTGTTGGCGCCATATAAAAAAAATCGCGCAATCGACATCCCCCACCCAAATTTCCATTAATCTATTGACAGTATTTATCGATAATAATAGAATAAAACCATGATTAGAATTATATCGATATTCCTCACGTTTTGCCTTGCCGGTTCTTTATCCGCCCAGGAGACCGCGCCGGCCGGTTTCGATGTGTTCAATGACAAGCTTGATGACGCCCTCATCGGCCTGAAGATGGTCAGGTCTGACCTGTCGTTACGCGACGATTACATCGAGAAAGACACGTACCGGCTGAAACTAATCGACAGCCTAATGAACGCTCCCCTGGAGATGATTAATCTGTCTCAAAATCTGCTTGATGGCGATGTCCCCGGGTATGCTGATCATCTGGGCGTAAACTTCGAGCAGCTGGCCTTTCCCGACAGGAATCCTGAACCTCATGTAAAGAAATATTTCAAGCCGAAAAAGGTTGATAAACTCACGCTCCACAGAATAGATTTTTTCCTTTCAAGAATAGAACAGATAACTGAGCTTGAGATTTTTGATGAGCAGAATGCGGGACTGCTTGATTCGCTGGCCTACGGTTTTATGTTGATGTTTGAAGAGGACGTTGAGGATGAGTTCCGCACCGCTGAACAACGCGATTCGATTCAGCAATATGAGGAAGAGTGGGCAGACGTATTAAAAGACATCGCCGGTTCGGTTAACCTTGAATCGATAGGTCTGGCAGGTCAGGCTTTCCTGGATGTTTTTAGCGATTTCATAATCAACGACGAGTTTGATATACAATTAAAATCGGATTACGTTGAATTCAAAACTGCCTTTGGTAAAGTCTGCGTTGGCGATACTTCCGCCCAGCATTATTCCGGCGACCTGTTCATCGTTATCGATTATGGCGGCGATGATATTTACGATATTCATAAGGCTGTAACCGGCAACTTTACTTTTATCCTCGATTATGGCGGTAATGACACCTATAATCTGCCGAAAGCCCGCATCAACCCGTACTCCTTTGGCGCAAATGTGCTTGTTGATTTCAACGGCGACGATCTCTACAATGCCAGCTCCTGGGGACTTGGCGCCGGTTTACTCGGGACAGGCATCCTCTGGGATAAAAAGGGCAACGATAAGTATTTCGGCGATACTTTCACAATGGGGGCGGGCTGTTTCGGCTATGGACTGTTGCGTGACGACGGCGGCGATGATTTCTACAACGCCGCTCTTCGTTCTCAGGGCTTCGGGTCTGTAAAGGGAGTAGGAGTTTTAATCGATTCGCTGGGCAACGACCATTATTTCGCCGGCGGCAAGTATAGAGATATCTTCCACTTTAAAGGCCACAATATGTCGTTATCCCAGGGTTTTGCCACTGGAATACGTCCATATATGTCCGGTGGAGCGGGGTATCTGATAGATAAATCCGGCAACGATACCTATGAATCGGATGTATTTGGCCAGGGATGTTCTTACTGGTGGAGCCTGGGCGTTTTAGCAGACGGCGGCGGCAATGATAAATACCTATCATATCTTTATGCACAGGGATCGGCCACTCATATGTCTCTCGGCTGTCTTTATGATAGAAGCGGCGATGACTTCTATCTTGCCCATGGGGTTTCGCAGGGTTGTGGTCATGACTATGCCGCAGGTATTCTCTATAATGCTTCGGGCAATGATGATTATGTCGGGTATGATCTTTCTCAAGGAGCCGGTTCAGCCAACGGTATCGGGATAATTGCCGATCTTGAGGGAATCGATTCTTACCTGGTGAAGAAAGCGGATAACACACAGGGTTACGGCAATCCGCGGCGTGATTATGGCTCAATCGGCATTTTTCTCGATATCGGCGGCGCCAAAGATTCATACGCCGGCGGGCCTGGAACTGATTCGACATGGTGGAGCGGTTCGAAGTGGGGGATAGGCATTGATGAGTAGAAGCTATTATAATAAACATGCTTGTTTACTGCGAAATTTCGTTTTCTATTTATTTGCAGGTTTAATTTCGGTCTTATTTATGCCTTCTATAGCAAATGCGCAACATAATTCCGGAAACGCACAAATTGTCGACTCCCTTTTTATTCTCGCTTCCTCGGGTGATACCAAAGACCGTGATTTCGTTGAGCCCTCAAAGCAGGCAATCATCGAGATGGGCGCTGCGGCAATCCCACAGATGCTGACCAAGCTTGAGACCCATGACGCCCGTGAAATGCACGCAATAGTCGATATATTTAAAGGCATCGGTGAAACCGCAGTTGAATCGTTGACGACCAGGATTTACAGCCAGGACAGTTTTATCCGTCGTCTTGCAATTCGCTGCCTCGGTGAAATTAAAAGCGAAAAAGCTGTCGGCGCGCTGGCAGCTATAAAAGATCATGATGATTTCAGGACACGGTCAAAAGTTATGACTGCCCTGGGTATGATTGGCAGTCCGGATGGTTCATATACCGTAATGCAGGGTCTGTCAGACCCTGATGATTTAGTGGCCACCGCCGCCGCTGTTGCCTGCGGAAAAATTAAAGCGGGCATAAAACCGAACGTGCTTGTCAAGGCTTTGAGCCATCCATACTATGGCGTCCGCCACAGCGCTGCCAATTCGTTAGCGGAGCTTGGTGAAATCGCCGTAAATCCGCTTTTAGATTATGTTCAATCACAACCTACGATTTTGGGCCTGGGATATGTGGTCCAAGCGATGGGCAGAGTCGATTCACCGGACGTTGTGCCGACTTTAACATTGATGCTGACTTCGATTGACTGGTCTATCAGGGCAAATTCAGCCGAAGCGCTGGGGAATTTTAAAAGTCAGAAGACTGTTAATACTTTAAAACAAGCCTTAAAGAACGAAAAACATCCACTTGTTATTTATAAAATCAAATTGTCACTGGATAAACTTCAGACAGACTGACGTCATAGCATTGAATTAAGAGACCGCTGAGAAAAATAATCCGAATGTTCCAAACTTAAGCACAGGATATATTTTTTTTACAGGCAAAGCATTTTTTATATTGCCGGTATTTCAATCTTGCCGATATAAAAATAGAGTATATCATGGAAATTTTACGTTCAAAAATCGACAATTTCACCAAGATTCATACAATTCCACCCGTTTTGGCGGCGCTTCTGGCCGAATTGGAAAACGATACCTCTGCGACCGCTTCGGTTGCCAGAATAATTAACAACGATGTTTCGCTGACCGCCCGCCTTCTGAGGGCGGCAAACTCTGCATTTTACAAAAGACAATTTGAGATAAGTACTGTTGAAAAGGCGGTTTCGGTTCTTGGTACTAAGGCTGTTCGGGCATTAGCTCTGTCGGTTTCACTGTTTGATATTACTAATAGCGCACATTTGCCTGAACTTATAGATTTTAAGGAATTCTGGCAGCATAATCTTGAAGTGGCTATTATTTCACAAAAGCTGGCTGGAGAGGTTAAATGCTGTCAGCCGGAAGAGGCATTTGTCTGCGGGTTGCTGCATGATTTGGGGTTATTATTCTTTATTCAGGAGTGTCACGACGAGTATTCCGGTGTTTTAAAGAAAATGAACACAGGCCAGGAGTTGGAAGCTGCCGAAAAAGAAGCGCTCGGTACATCGCATTCAGAAGTGGGAACGATTATTGCCTCGATCTGGAGATTGCCGGGCGTTATCTGTGAAAGTATAGCCAACCACCATCATGCAGATTTAAAGGCATTTGCCGTGTCTGATATTGAAATATGGCATCTGGTTAATCTCGCTCATCGTTTATGCCATCAGGGTCTGGATGTGAGCTCTGATCAATCGCCGGATGAAATTAAAACGCGCAACCAGCTTGCTGAAACTATTGGAATAGACTCGCAGACTTTAATCCGGCTTGTATCAGAAGTACCGGAGATGATAATACAGACCGCCTCGTTTCTGGATATCGATATTGGCGATCCGATGACTCTGCTGCAAAAGGCAAATACCGAATTGGGAAATCTGTATGAACTCTATGAAAAAGCCAAGATAGAGAATGATGATTTGCAGGCTAAACTTCTTATAAAGGAAAAGAAAGAAATCATCCTCGATGTATTAAGTACCACGCTGGCAACGTTATCTCATTATGTAAATAATGCAAATGCGGCTATTGTGGGACGGGCTCAAATCCTGGAGTTATACCTTGACCAGGGCAGGCTTAACGACCCCGAGGGGAAAATTGCCGAATCGATTAAAATCATTTCAGAATCGGTCGACGTAATAAGCGCAGTCCTGGATGAGCTTAAAGAACTTCCCGAATATAAAACTGTTAAATATCACGACCATTCGCGAATTTTGGATATCGATAAAAATATAAAAGCCAGGCTGGGGCGCCTGGCTTGAACGGTTGTCTTTTATTTCTTCATCACTCGTTAAAATGATCAAATATTACCGGCCCGCTCGTACCGCCACTTTCTTCATCATCATAAATCAAACTGTCAATCGCCGCTGAATCCGCCGCCGGCCAGGTATTAAACCACGCTGAAATTGTACCATCATCGGCGTTGTAAACGCACCAATACCCGCATGTGCCAAAAGTATTATCGCCAGGAAATATGTTTTCACCAAGATTGGCATAAGCATTCGATTGAATTATGACCCCTATTGAATCGATATTCTCAAAACTGCTGTTGTTTATCAAAACGAATCCAGCGCCAACGTTAATACCAATTTGGGCGTCATTTATAGTGTTGTTTCGGAAATATACGGAGGGTATTGAATCTGTTAATACTATTGCGATCGAAGCTATATCGGTGAAGCTGCAGAAATCAATATTTACTGTTTCTCCCAGCTGTTCACATACAAGGCCGTATGTGCAGTTTGAGACTGTGTTGTTATAGAAAGTCAACTCTCTAAAATGTGAGGATTTCACGGCGGCGATATAACAACTGTCTATTTTACCATTACTGTAATTCAAACTGGTCGTATCGCTGCTGCCGGCAAAATTGATTCCAACTCCTTCTTCGCCTGTGCCGACAATGGCCAGAGAATCGATTACGGTCAGGTCAAATTGGATTTTAAAAGCGGCATTATCAATTGATGTCCCGGCAGGAGCTTCAATTATTGTCTGGTCTGCGCCGGCTCCTTTAATAGAAATCCCAAACGATGGGCTGATTGGGAAAATTTCACCGGTAGCTTCGTTGTATGTTCCCGGACAGGCTTTGACAGTTTGCCCGATTGATGCATATGCTATACCCTGAGTGATTGTTTTAAACGGTCGATGACCGGAGCCTGTTCCTGATGCATCGTTGCCGTTGACAGGATCAACATATACATACAACGGGTCTAATATCAATACCTTTGCGGTGTCGTATTTTGCTATATCCGCCTGGCTTACTATTTTGACCGTAACAACATCAAACGAGGATGCTGAATCGGGGGCTATATAAATAGCGCTGTCCGAATCGCCGGTTATGTTTCCATAGATATCATTACCGTTTAAGATATCATTAACATACCAGAGAATAGAATCGTTGGCTGAATTGAAGATGCCGGCAGTAAATTCCACGGTATCTCTAAAATTAATTGTAGCCGTTTCCGGCGATAATAAAACTATAATTCCGCCCGAGGGGGTTGTGCCTGTGTCATCACCGCAGCCCAAAAATATCAAAGCTGCTGCAATAACTGTAAAAGATATTACTTTCTTCATTGTTATTCCTTTCACTTACAATATCCATTTCGGTAAATTTACTACATCTTTTATATAAAATAAAGCAAAAAGGGTTCACCGATTTCCAAAAAAATAATTTACTTAGTTGATTTATCGAACCTTATACAATATTTTCAGGTTCAAGATTGGAATGTGACCGATTAATAAGACTGACTGAAACGAAGCCATTAGAGTATATTTGAATTGGCGTTAATGAAGGTGAAGCCTGAATTGGTTCAGTTAAATAATAAATTATCGATAATAGTAAGAAGACTGGAGGTAATATTTTAACCGGCAAGATAACGGCAGTTTTTGGTAAGAATATAAGATTATATCATCAGGGGAGGGAATATGACGCAACAATACGGGGGAAACTGTTAAAAGAATATTTAAACGCCTCTCCTGTTGCTGTCGGCGATAATGTTGAATTTACTATACAAACTGAAGGTCGATCGGTTATTGAAAAAGTGCTGCCCCGTAAGCAATACTTAGCCAGACCTGATTTGCTGGTTAAAAATAAGGTCCAGATAATTGCCGCCAATTTAGATCAGCTTGTCATAGTCAGTTCGACTAAAGAGCCTCAGTTTAAACCTGGTTTGGTCGACCGTTTTCTTATCAGCGCCAAAAGCGAAGAACTTGAAGCGATTGTTGTAATTAATAAAATCGACTTAACAAACCAGACTGAGTTTCAAGCCTATGCCGATGCCTGGAGTTCGCTGGGTTATCACACCCTTTTTACCTCTGCTAAAACCGGCTATGGTATGAATGAATTGATACCGTATTTAAAAACAAAATCTTCTGTGCTGGCCGGCCATTCAGGAGTAGGAAAGACCTCGCTGATAAACGCTATTCAACCATCTTTGAACCTTAATACCCGCGAAATCTCCCGATCTACCGGCAAAGGCGTGCATGCAACCGCTTCAGTGGTTATGTTTCCACTTGACTTTGGCGGCTGGATAGCCGATACGCCAGGCATAAAAGTATTTGGCTTAACAGGCATAAATAAGGCAAACCTTTGTCAATATTTTCCCGAAATGACAAAACATGACGGAGAATGCAAGTTTAATAATTGTTTGCATTTAAGCGAGCCAGGCTGCGTCATAAAAAAGGCTGTTAAAACGGGTGATATTCATGAGTTCAGGTATTTAAGCTATAAAAGGATATTCGAGCAATTAAATGACTGAGGCTATTTGTTGAAATAATTTGACTTAAGAGTAATTGAAAAATTAATTAAAATTTCGGAAAATTACATGTAAAAAATCAATAAATGTAACGTAATACAGTTAAGTAAATTATGAAAGTTATAGAAATAATAATCAGCTCATAATGTAACTTATTGTAATGTAATCAGTTAATACCGCAAAAAAAAGTTGCTTCAGAATGCAGAAAAGACTTGACTGGCATAATGCAAATTGTTATCTTGCCAAAAGTTAAGAAAGAAAGTAAGGTGGATTATGAAATATTTGGTCTTAATATTTAGCTTGTTGAAAGGGGGTTATATGAATGACAGGCGTACGAATACGTTTGGATGAAGCTTTTGAACGAGCTCTAAAAAGGTTTACCAAAACCTGTGAGAAAGCGGGCATCCTGGCTGATATAAAAAAACATCAGCATTTTGAAAAGCCCTCAGATCGTAAGAAACGTAAACAAAACGCTGCCCGTCGTAAAGCTCGTAAGAGAACTTCGCCGGTTTCGGATTACAGGTTCAAAAGATGGGGCTGATTGAGCAAATTAACAGCGACACAATAGCCGTTATGAAAAGCGGCGATAAGGTTGCTTTGAGCGTTTTGCGAATGCTCAAATCTGATTTGAAGTATAAACAGATTGAGTTGAACCAGAAGCTGACTGATGAAGACTGCCTTGATGTATTATCCAGCGCCGCCAAAAAGTGTCGCGACGCTATTAGGGAGTATGGTAAAGCTGGTCGTGATGATTTAGCGGCTAAAGAAAAAGCAGAGCTTGAAATAATAAAAAAATATTTGCCTGAGCAAATTTCTGACGAGGAGATTGAAAGGCTCATCAAAGAAGCGATCGCTCAAACGAAGGCGTCAACACCCGCTGAAATTGGCCTGGTCATGAAGGAAATCATGCCCAAGGTCAAGGGTAAAGCCGACGGTCGCAGGGTAAACGAACTTGTTTTAAATATACTCAAAGGCTAAAACCTAACAGGAGGGGATTTTGAATTGGGTAGATTTTTTTATAGCAGTTGTTTTGGTAATAACTGTTGCGATAGGCTATAAAAACGGCCTTTTTAGATCTATCACCACTTTCGCCGGTTTAATAATAGCCGCTGTTTTTTCGATTAATCATGCCGATTGGCTGGCTATTCAGGTCGAGGGGATGTTCAATATTTCTCCCAGCTTGCGCTATATATTCTGTTTTCTGATCTTTTTTTTCGGGGCTCTATTCATATTTAAATTCGTGGGATATTACTTTTATAAGCTTGTAAAACTAACAGCTGTGAAATATCCCGACAGAATAGGCGGCGGAATATTTGGCCTGTTTAAAGGCGTTATTATCCTTTCGATGGTTTTTATTATGTTTATCTTCTTCCCGACATTTCATAAGTTTAATAAAGCCATTGATGAATCGGTGTTGGCGCCACATATTCGACAGGTTTTACCTATGACATTTAAACTGACCGAACCATTTCATCCTGAAAGCGGTCCATTTATCGCCAAAGTTAAAAGCGGGATTTTAGGTTCCGAAGCTGAAAAATATGCTAAAGACCCTGAATCTCTGATCGACAAGCAAAAGGTTTTGGGATATTCCGTTAAGGACCAGAGTGTAATTAATAATATCGATAAGTATTTCAGCGAGTCGATTGAGTTGGCTAAAAAGGAAGCGAAGAAGCTAAAATAAAGGGCAAGGAGGGAATCTTTATTTCCGTGATATTTTATGAATCCTCATTCAATCAGGGTTTTGGAGTTTGACCAAGTAGTCGAAAAGCTCCATGGTTTGTGCTGGAGTATCCCGGCGAAGAGATTTGCAGTAACACCCTCAGGCAGTCTGGATCAGATAGAACATTCTCTCGATTGTCTTTCAGAGATGGTCGAAATTTATCAGGCCGATGGCCGTCCGCCAAGCCTGGCTTTTGAGGATATCGATTTTATACTGGAAAAATCTGCCGCTGAAGGAGAAATCCTTGAACCGTCCGACCTGGTAAAAGTCGCGGGTTTATATGAACTGACAGCAGGTTTTATTAAATTGAACGATAAGTATCCAAATTTGAAAAAGCTGACCTCCAATCTTGTATACAGCGAGGAGATTGTCTCCGGGATTAATCAGGCAATTCAACCGCCAAACGAGATAAAAGACAGTGCCACACCGGAGCTAAAAAGCATTCGCAGGCAAATCCGCCAGACAAGAACAAAGCTCGAGGCAAAATACAATTCCTATCTCGAATCAGACTACTCAAAATATCTGTCGGATAATATCGTCACTGTCAGGGATGGACGGTTTGTATTGCCGGTAAGAGAAGGCGACAAGGGCAGAATAAAGGGAGTAGTGCATGACCGATCATCCACAGGCGTCACCTTTTTTATCGAGCCTTTTGAGGCGGTTGAACTCAATAACAGCTACCGTGAATTGCTGGCGGCTGAAAAGCTGGAAATCTATCGCATCCTCAGGAATTTAACCGATCTCGTGCTTGAAAGGCTCGAATCAATTAAAAGGAATCTCAGAATTCTGACGACTCTTGATATTTATTCGGCGAAAGCCAGGCTGGCTCTGAAATTGAAATGCAGTCGGCCCGAGTTAAACGATCAGAATATTATTAATATCAAGAAAGGTTATCACCCATTGCTGCGATGGCGGGATATGGAAAACGACAGCGACAACACTGTCCCGCTCGATATTGAACTTGGCGATGAGTTTACTACCATGGTGATTACCGGTCCTAACACCGGCGGTAAAACTGTGGCGATTAAGACCGTCGGGCTTATCTGCTTGATGGCACAGTCCGGCATGTTTGTTCCTGCCGGTGAGGGATCGACTGTTCCTGTTTTTAAAGATATATTTGCCGACATAGGCGACGAGCAATCGTTAGAGGCTTCGCTTTCGACTTTTTCCGCTCATCTTTCTAATATAAAAATGGCGCTTGACGAGGCTACGGAAGAATGTCTTGTGCTTTTAGATGAAATTGGCGCCGGCACCGATCCTGATGAGGGAGCCGCTTTAGGACAGGCAATTATTGAAAATCTGACCCAGCGGCGGATTCCGACAATAATCACCACCCATCATGGCAAATTGAAAACGCTGGCTGTAAATATTGATGGCGTTCAGAACGGATCGCTTGATTTTGATACACAAAACATGAAGCCGGTATATCGTTTCAGAATGGGCATGCCCGGTTTATCTTATGCAATCGAGACCGCCCGTAAACTTGGGCTGAATGAATCTGTCACCAAACGGGCAGGTTCGCTGATTGACCGTTCGGAAAGAAAACTATCGGGAATTATCAGCCAGCTTTCAGAAAAACTTCGGAATGCCGAGGAAACTCTCTTTCGGGCTGAAGAGAAAGAAATATCTTACGAAGCTTTAGTTCGCATTTATTCTGAAAAGCTCGATGGTTTTGAGAAGGAAAAAAAACAGATAAAAAGAGAAGCTTTCAAAGAAGCCGAAAGTATGGTCCGTGAGGCTAAGGTCAGGATTGAAAACCTTATCGAAGATGCCAAAAATGCAGACAAAAAAATAGAGGCTTTACGGGAGGTTAAACATAAGGTAGACGAAAATATTCAGGATATTAAAAAGCAGGCTAAACAGTACGAACCGCCAATCGATCGAGCGGCCGCTTTTGGAGAAGTTGGCGAGAAAGTATATCTGCCCGAAATAAACGCCGCCGGCGAGATCATGGAAAAACCGGATGCCAACGGCAGGGTTCGCGTACGTATCGGCAACGTTATTCTGCATACCGAGCTCAGGCGGCTCTACAGGTCAGCCGGGAAAGACAAACAACAACAGCAATACTCCAGACAATCGGCTTTTGTTGATGTGTCGCCGGAAATGGAAATCGACTTGAGAGGCATGACTTTTGATGAGGCACAGCCGGTTTTAGACAAGTACCTTGAGGATGTATACAGCGCTCGTTTTGATAATGTCACCATAATTCACGGCAAGGGTACCGGCGCGTTAAAAACAAAAATCCAAAACCATTTGAAAAATCATCACCGCGTGAAATCATTCCGCCTGGGTTATTGGAATGAGGGATCTTACGGTGTAACAATAGTGGAGATTAATAAAGACTGATTATGGCTGGATTCATTCCTGAAGATATTGTGGAAAAGATCAAGACGGATACCGATATCCTGGATCTGATCATGGAATATGTCACGCTGAAAAAAGCCGGCAAAGATTACATCGGTCTGTGCCCTTTTCACAGGGAGAAAACGCCATCTTTCACAGTTGTTCCGGCAAAAGATTTCTACTACTGCTTTGGCTGTGGAGCCTCCGGCAACGCGGTGAATTTTGTCATGCGTCATGAGAACCTTGAATACCCCGAAGCCTTAAGGTTTTTAGCCAAACGTACAGGAATCAGGATTCCTGAAAAGGGTTCAACCGATTCATTTACCGGGAAGCTCTATCAGGCGATCGAATATGCCCTGAGCTTTTATATTAAAAATCTAAAAAATTCAAAAGCGTATGAATATTTGAAATCCCGAAATATAAACGACGAGACAATTAAAGAGCTGTGTCTTGGCTATGCCCCGCCCGGTTGGGATAATCTTTTTCAGGCTCTTAATGAAGATAAATTATCACCGGAGATTTTTGAGAAAGCTGGATTGTTGGTGAAAAGCGATAAGCGAGCGGATTACTATGATAAGTTCCGTAATCGCCTGATGTTTCCGATATGCAGCATTTCCAGTCGGCCAATCGGTTTTGGCGGTCGGGTCTTAAGCGACGATGAAGGTCCCAAATATCTCAATTCACCGGAAACACAGATTTATCATAAAGGCTCTGTACTGTACGGTTTAAACTGGTCGAAAAATTATATCCGCCGGGCGGGCAAAGCTGTTGTTACAGAAGGGTACTTCGATTATATCGCGCTTTTCCAGGCCGGCATTAGAAACATCGTGGCCGTATCCGGGACCGGTTTTACCGCCAACCAGGCGAGCCTGTTGGCCCGGTTTGGCAATGAAGTTGTGCTTTTGTATGATGCTGATTCGGCGGGCATGAAAGCAACGTTCAGAGCGGTTGATGTATTATACAATTTCAATCTAGAACCGTTGATTGCCCGGTTGCCGGAGGGCTCTGACCCTGACAGCTTTATAAAGAGTAACGGCTATGATGAACTTACCAGGCTTATTGATACAGCCCCGGAATATCTTGAATTCGTTCGGGATTCTTTACCTGATAGATTCGTCCGGCTGCCGTTATCCCGTCAGGAAAATATCATCAACTCCCTTGTTGATACCGCTGACGGCATTGAAGATGATTTGAAGCATGATCTCTTCGTTCGTAAAACAATCGAAACATTTGACCTTCCATTAACTGCGATATCGAAGTTTCAGAAACGAAGCAAGAAAAGCAAACGTGAAACAACTTCAGGACTGAAGGGGCGAAACAGGTTCGAGATGACATTTCTAGGGCTGTTAATTTCTCATCCCGAGTTCATTAATGAGAGTTTGAAAGTTATAAAAGCTGAAAATTTTGGCGAACCTTTAAACAGGGAGATTTATGAGAAACTGAAATTTGTTGAAACTGAAAATTTTTCGGTTGGCGATTTCCTCGAACAATTTCCTGAGAACGGCGCACGGCGAAGATTGACCGAAATAGTTGTAGATGAAATAACAGGCGCGCCGCCGGAAGTCCTTTTTTCTGATTATATTAATAAGTTTAAAAAATTTCAGCTCTCGGATCGATTGGCTTCAATCAGAGCCGAAATTGCCAAAGCAGAAAAAGATGGGGAAGCTCAAAAAACAGAAGGTCTTTACCGCGAATATCGAGACCTTCAAAATGAAGCAAACCGAAAGGTGGTATAAATGCCGGAGGGAAAATTTACTGGTTTGCACGATTTAACTGATGATTTTGTCGACGATGTCGATGAAGTCCGCTATTCCAACATGGAGGAAGTCCAGATACATCGTGATCTGGAAGTTTCTGAGGCTGGAGGAGATACTACCTGGGTATATTTTAAAGATCTTGGCCGATTCAAGATATTATCCAGGGAACAGGAAGTTTCCGTTGCACGGCGGATCGAAAAGAATAAGAAAAACATCAAGGAGATAATCTTCTCCTCACTGGCGGTTTTAGAAAAATTAATTGAATGCCAGAATAAACTTATCAATAAGGAAATACGGCTTGAAGATATAGTCTCGCCTGAAACCTGCCGCTGGTTTGCCCCTGAAAATATTAAACGGGAAAAGTCTAAAGCGCTAAGTCGCTTAAAAAAAATTAATAAAATTGTTCGGGAGTCTGACAATCCCCTTGGCGATTATTATTCAAACAAACTGAAAGGTCAACTTCTCAGTCGATGCGAGCTTCGCAAAAAGCTGATGGCTGAAATTGAGAGATTCAATTTTAATCTGGAATTTTTAGATGAGCTGATGGGTATTTTCAAAAAAAGGACGTCAGGCGGAAGAAAATTTCATCGTCCACAAAACAGCTTGCCGGAGCTCAAAGACGTTGCCCCGTCTACATACCTGTTTGCCGAGGAGTTGCCTATAGATGAGCTCGACCGGGTTAAAAAACGCCTCCGTTTCCTGGAGAGGGAACTGGAACGAACAAAAAGAATAATGATTGAAGCCAATATGCGCCTGGTAATCTCAATCGCTCGAAAATATATCGGCCGCGGGATGGAATTTATGGATTTGGTTCAGGAGGGCAATTCAGGCCTGGTCAAGGCTGTTGATAAGTTCGATTACACTAAAGGGTTCAAATTCGGTACTTACGCCTCATGGTGGATTCGTCAGGCCATCACCCGGTCGTTAGCGGAACAGGCTAAAACTATCCGCACTCCAATGTACCTAAACAGCCAGTATGGCCGGGTAGCGAAAGTTTCACAAAACCTCTTTCAGAGACTGGGCCGAAAACCCGATGTCAAAGAGATATCTAAAATATCGGGTTTCCCGGAGGATAAGGTTGAGGATATCATGCAGATGATTCCCCAGACTGTTTCGCTTTCGAAACCCCTGGGTGATGATGAAGAGAACCAGATATCTAATCTTATTGCTGACCCACAATTTTCAACCACTTCCGGAAAAGCCTCGTTTGTTTATCTTCAGGACCAAATTGATAAGATACTTCACAGCCTGACCAAACGCGAAGAGGAGATAATAAAACTACGTTTCGGGATGAATGACGGCATGCCCCGCACACTTGAGGAAGTTGGTCTGATTTTCAATCTGACCAGGGAGAGAATCCGCCAGATCGAGGCTAAGGCGTTAAAAAAACTGCGTCACCGCACCCGCTCGGACAAGTTAAAAGACTGTATAGACCTGTTGTAGGCGATGTTAGTTAATAAAATTTCGTTTTGTGAAAATTCCGGGGATTTGTCAGACCGTTAATCGCACGGTTGGTGCTTACATGAGTTGTTAAAATAAGAAAAAGGGCGAATGCAATTCGCCCCTACGCGTTTATACATCATAGGTTAGAATACATATTTTATAATTCAAACGCAAAATCTGGGTTTATATGAAGATTAAAGGCTTCTTTAAAGTTATTCTTTTGAAAATTATTCTGATTGAATCCAAGAGAATTAGTTTGTTGGGAGATAAATTAGAGTTAGCGCTGTTTCAACAAAGGTTGTATAAATTATTAATAATAGGCGAGACTTTCCAGTCTCGCAGCAGGACTGGAAAGTCCTGCCTATTAAAGCTGGCTTTTCATAATTTATAAAGTAATTTATTAAAATTGTAGAATGAATACTACATTAATTGAAGAAGCATTAGTTAAAACGAATCTAACTCGCTGAACATAAAGCTGTCATCGTAAAAATCAGAAAATGTTACTCCAGTCAATTGCTTGTGCATCAATACCCCATAATTTCCATAATCAGTCTGATATCGAGCTTTCTGGAAAGCCTTTTGTGCTTTTGAATCGAATGGACAAATCGCAACAGCGGCATACTTTGCTTTTGCTTCCGCTAATTTGATCAATTCCCGATAAGTTTTCTGATTACGAGCAAGAATCTCTTTATATTGAACAGAATCACAGTCGCCTTTAAGCAATGCGTAACCGCCATCAACCATGATTGAGAGCTTCTTTGAGAATACATCAGTCATTTCGCGGGACTTTAGCTCCCTTAAATTTCGAATCACAAAACCACAATGTTTGTCGCTGTACCAGTCAAACAATTTCTGCACCTCTTTCATATTGAGTTTGTTCTTTTTATCGGCACTTTTTTTCCTGCTGACTGATCGGGGCGGGTCAAAGACCTTATACATATAAGGGTAGTTGTCGACTGTTTCGACCACTTCATAACCGACATCGCAGTACCATTGGAAGGCGACAATTGAGCGTGATGTTGTTAAAAACGAGAGTTTCATCCCCTGCTGACGCATATAGTTTTCGCTTGCATCAAGCAGTTTGCGTCCGATGCCCTGGCGCATGTATGACGGTCTGACCGCTACCGCGTAAATACCGCCGACATTTTCAATCTCGCCATGTCGGGTACGTGTCGGAATAACCATAATACCGACAAAACCGACAATTTTACCATCTATCAATCCACACATGCCGACCGGTCCATTGCCAATACGGGTTTCATATTTCTTGAAATTTGCCAGCCAACCGGCGCTGCCTGGCCAGCCAAAAGATTTTAACCAGAGGATAAAAACATTTTCCTTGATTTTAAGATCGCGATACGGGACTATATCCATTACTACCTGCTCCTGTAATATTTATAATTGTTCTTAAGAATAGTTAATCTGACAATTTGCAATTAAACATGGAGCATTCATTCTGTCGATAGCTGTTAATTATTCTTTTTAATAAGAACATGCAGACAATATGAGTCACCGGCTGGAATTGATTTTTCGATGCAGTAATCCAGTTCGGGATTCAATGTATTGACCAATGCGCGTTCCATTGAAGTATGAGCGGTACAGATCTTTGTATCTTTAAACGGATAGGGGCATGTTGGCACCAGAATCGCGACACGGTTTTTGGTAAACTCTGTCACTTCACCCTCCGAGCGCATATTATTGAACACTTTGATCAAATACAATCCAACCTTCTTAATGTCCCAGCAATCATCACCCTTTAAAGCTCTCCGGGCAACGTCACTGCCATAATGGCTGCTGACTTCCCGGATGAGCTCCAGGCCATCTTCACCATAGCGAGCATAAATCGCCTCGTACAGCCCCCTAATCCGGGTTAAAAGGCCGCGAAGCGCTCCGCTATATCTTATCTCAAGAGGCGTTTCTTCAATCTGCACGTTTGGCGGAAGTTTTATCATGATTTTAATTTCCCATTACAGGTTTTCAAAGCATTAAAGACTATTCGAGTTATAACTTAGGAGACGTTTTCCGTATTTGGCAAGCCCTTTTGCAGGTATATCTAATAATTCAAGACTTCTGTAATCCCGACAAACCGTACCTTACACCGAAACCCGGTAATTAGGCGCCTCCTTGGTGATTGTGATATCATGAGGGTGTCCTTCACGCACACCGGCCGGTGTCACTCGAATGAACCTGGCTTTTTGCTGCAGTGTTTTGATATCTTTAGAGCCGCAAATACCCATTCCCGCTTTTATACCACCAATAAGCTGGAATACCGAATCAGCCAGCGGTCCTTTATTGGGCACGCGCCCTACTACACCCTCGGGAACCATCTTAGAGCTTTCCTCGTCCTGGAAGTACCTGTCGGCGGATCCGGATTTCATAGCTTCAACCGACCCCATGCCACGGTAGACTTTGTATGTGCGTCCCTCATACAGGATTGTTTCGCCGGGGGCTTCCTCGGTTCCGGCAAAGAGCGAACCAATCATCACTGTGCTGGCGCCTGCGGCCAGCGCCTTGGTGATATCGCCCGAGTAGGTTATGCCGCCATCAGCTATAATGGGAATATTGTATTTGGAAGCTGTCTTTGCACACTCGACAATAGCCGTAATCTGCGGCATACCGGCGCCGGTAACGATTCTTGTAGTACAGATTGAGCCCGGACCGATCCCTACTTTGACGGCATCCGCCCCAGCTTTGATTATGCTCTCTGCTCCTTCCGCCATAGCGACATTGCCAGCAATGATCGGCAGATCAGGATGTTTGATTTTCAGGGCTTTGACTGTTTCCAAGATACCTCTTGAATGACCGTGAGAAGAATCAACAACTATAATATCGACTCCGGCATCCGCAATATTGGTCGCCCTTTCTGCTGAATCCGCTGACGCTCCCACGGCGGCGCCAACTCTCAAACGGCCGCGATTGTCCTTACTGGCGTTTGGATGCATTATCTTTTTCATGATATCTTTGATAGTGATCATCCCCTTAAGCATGCCATCCGGATCGACTACCGGCAATTTTTCGATACGGTGCTTATGCAGGAGGTTTTTAGCCTGTTCAAGATTAGTCCCCTCGGGTACAGTTATCAGGTTCATTGTAGTCATTACATCTGCAACAGTTAAACTGGGGTCGGGGTGAAACCGCAAGTCGCGATTGGTAAGGATTCCAACCAGCTTGCCGGCTTTTGTTATGGGGATTCCTGAAATCGAAAATTTTTCCATCAAAGCTACCGCTTCGCCTATTGACGCTTCGGGGTGAAGAGTAATCGGATCGATAATCATCCCCGATTCCGAACGCTTTACCTTGTCGACTTCCTCGGCCTGTTTTTCGATAGACATATTCTTATGGATAATTCCGATGCCTCCCTCACGGGCGAGGGCAATTGCCAGATTGGCCTCGGTGACAGTATCCATCGCCGCAGATATCAGCGGTATATTAAGAAAGATATCGCCTGCCAGCGGTGTTGTCAACTCCACCTGTCCCGGCAGTATATCGGAGTATGCAGGCGCTAATAAGACATCATCGAATGTTAAAGCCTGATCAAAATTATTAATCATTTCTAACCTTCCTTTCTTCAGGTTTAAAAAAAACCGGCATAATGCCGGTTAATAAAAATTTCCTTTATTATTACTTATTATAAAAATAATAACTGCTGCCTTAATATACCTTTTAAACAAAACTCTCCATATATTCTTTCAATAAAAGCGCACTCAACAAATCATAAGGCGATTCTTGTACTCTGACTGTTTCCTTGTTACTTATTAAATTACCTTCTTCGTTATACAATGCCCACGGAAAGCCATCAACAATACCTATACGCCGCACATTTGCTCTCTGGTTTGAACAAAATACAATAACTTCTTCGACCTGTTTACCTTGATTTCCGCCGGGTTGTCCGATCCATTTTGCTTCACCGATGATATATTGATTGTTCACTTTAGCAACTAAATCAGGTCTTTTCTGTAAATCTTGACCTAATTCTTCGCGAACAAATATCTTACATTCTTCCTCAGAAGATTCTAAAATATAGATACCCTTGTTCGAAGCAAGAAAATCATTCTTTGGGATGAAATCAAAATTGTTTCTCAACCATCTGCCAAACATTGGACCAGTTTGTGTGTTAAGTTTAGGAGCTGATTCAAGCCGAATCAATGTTTCTTCTGAAGTCATTTCATATAATATATTAGCTATTCTTAACAGCTGGAGCGGATTCTTTTCAAGACAACCTTTAACCTTTTTTAAGATATACCATATAGGTTCCTCATAAGGAAATTTTGGTAACTCTTTTAATAATTCAATTAATTTATTAGTATCACGTCTTGAATGGGCACTTATTATTTTTCTTCTTATGCTATCTTCAAAAACATTCTTCTTGCTAATTTCAAATGGATAAATATCTGATACATTATCCAAATATGGTGTCTTATTGAATAAATTTAGGCTTTTAGCAACCCACGGATTTAGCCTATCGAATTCCTTTTCTATGTTTATTATTCTTTTCATCTTATTCATATACCTCATATGATTCTGAAAATACTATAAGCATTGCAATTTTCAATAGTTTTCATTCTTTCTTTAATTACTTTAACCGAATGTTCTGAGTTATCAATGCCAATCCACTTTCTTCCCAGTTGTTCTGCGGCCATTAAAGTTATACCGGACCCGGCAAAACAATCCAATACAATATCCCCCTTATTTGATGAAGTTTCTACAATAACTTTTATCATATTTAGGTTTTTTTCAGTAGGATATTTAGGATATTGCGGGTCCTTAAAATACCAAATATCTTGTCGTTTTTTTCCTTTGTCTATTACATCATCAGCAAAAACTTTTTTCCTTGGATTCCCTTTAGAAGACCATTCTACTAAACCCAGCCCATCCAATTCATCTAATACTTTTGGCCGATATCTCCAATGTCGCCCTTTAGGCGGTTTTTTACCCTTCCACTCCTGCCCAGTTAACCCATTTTCTGTTTCTCCAGGCGCATGTAATGGTGTTGTTGCGTATTTTTTCCCATCTTTATCTATTTTGGGATATAACCTATTAATATCTTCTTCACTAAAACTCTCGCGAGTTTCATTAAAAATATAATTTTCTGTTTTTGAATAATAGAGTACAATATCCTTTATATTTCCAAATCCTTTCCTGCTAAAATTCTTAGGATTGCATTTGATTCGGGTTATATCATTTATGAAGTTTGATAAGCCAAATATTTCATCCATTAATACTTTTACATAATGCCCCATTTTCCAATCTATATGGACATAAATAGAACCGGTTAGCGATAATATCTTCCTGATAAAAATCAATCTTTCTCTTAAAAATTCAATATAATCGCTCCCAACCAATTTATCTTCATATGCATTCTTATCTTTTTTACTATAACTGACTGTAGATGTTCTATCCGTACCAATTTTAAAGTCCCCGTTTGTCGAGAAGGGGGGATCAATATAAACTAATGATATTTTCTCTTTTATTTCGATATTTTGTAATAATAATCTTAGAGCATCTATATTATTTCCGTATATTAAAATGTTTTTCCATCCATCTAATCTTTCTTGTCCGAATGTTTCAATAAGCTTTAGTTTTTTTTCAGTGTATTCATTTAGGATCTCCTTTATATCTTTTTTGTTGGTATAAGATAAGTTAATATTTTTGCTCATCGCCATATTACCTTTTCTGTAAATACATGATACTTTTGATATATTTCAATATATTTAAAATTAATCCTCATTGACCCAGATTAATATCCGCCCGCAACTGTCGCAGGTATAAATCCTGTCTCCTCGTCTAATTTGCTGCACCATCTGCGGCGGTATCTGCTTAAAACATCCGCCACAGGCCTTTTTGCGAAGGGGAACTACGGCCATACCGCCCTTGCCTTTGCGAATTCGCTCGTAGACAGTCAACGCCTTTCTGTCGAGAGACTTGGCCAGTTGCTGACGGAGCTGTTTTTTATCTTTTATTTTCGATTCAAGCGAGTTCAATTCACCTCGTAAGCTCTGAAGATGGGTCTGATTATTTTTCCTTGCCTCCTCGAGCTTAACCTTGAGCTCTTCTATTTTTTCAGAACTTTCGTCAATTACTCCCATGAGCCTCAATATCTCATCTTCATTGTCGCTGATTTTCTGTTTTTTGCCGTCAATTTCCGTTATTAATGCATCGTATTCCTTGTTCGTCTTAATTACTTTCATCTGATTTTGATATTTTTCCAGAGACTCTTTATCGGCTTCAATATCGAGTTCGAATTGTTTTAATTGTATTTGAGCTTCTGTATATTTTTCCTGGTTTTCGTTGAGTTCTTTTTCAAGCTTGCTCATTTCGTCATTAATATTCTCAATTATCTCTGGCAAGTAGACCTTTGATCGATCGAGTTCACCCAGTTGTTCATCGATTTCCTGCAAATCCAAAAGGGAACTTAAAACCTGTTGCATAGACTTTCCTCAATGTAAAAAAGGTGCGTTAGACTGACGCACCCTGGATAGCTGTTATTGTTTATTGGGGATGAATTATGTTTATTGTTGCAGATTAGAGTTTTCATCCGCCTCTCTTTCCTGTTTTCAATACTGGGCAATACTGGGTTCGAACCAGTGGCCTCTCGGATGTGAACCGAACGCTCTAACCAACTGAGCTAATTGCCCCAATCGGTGGGCCCACCAGGACTCGAACCTGGGACCCACTGATTATGAGTCAGTTGCTCTAACCAACTGAGCTATGGGCCCGATACACATCTTATCATATTACTTAATAAAATAATATCTGTCAACTTTTTTCTTAACATTAATGCCCTAATTTTATTTTCCATTCAATATGTTTATCGACATAATAATCAATTTAGTGAATTCATCTGTTATCTATTGAGTTCACCTGCATTTTGGAGCGACAGCGGAAAAATGTCAGGTGCAGCGATTTGTTATGTGTTTTTTTTCCAATCCTTTTCATATCCAGCAAATCTCTTACCAAATTAGAGATTTCATCAAAGCAAAGATGGCATTTTTTCATTTGTTATGCTTCTTGGGGACGCCAATCAATCTATGAGTTCTATTTATATACTCCTGGTAGGCGTTGTCGTATCTATTAAGACAGTATCTTTCTTCGATAAGCGCCTCTTGATAAAAGCATAAAGCCATAATTATGCTAAAAAATATAAAAAGCCAGGATACAGTGGCGATACCAGACCCCAGACAGATGAAAAAAGTAGCCAAATACATTGGATGTCGCGAAAACTGATATGCCCCTTTTGTAATCAACTGATCCGCTGGTGTGGTAATGAAGTTAAAAGTGGCTATCGCCATTAAAGTCAAACCAATAATAAAAACAGAAAGGCCAACATAAAACCAGATAGTGCCTGGTTGAAGAGGTAAAAAAACAGAATAGCCTATGGCTAATAACCAGATAAAATTACCGATGATACCTACATATCTCTCAAGCCTATTTCTTCTTGCGTCTATAGGGACGTGACTTTTTTCACGGATACGCTTATCTACAAACATTATAGCTATCATTTGAAGAAGAAAAACACTCATAAATATCCAGGCATTCCATATACCTATATTAAAAGCTGGTATTAAAGACATTTTGTTACGTCTCTTATATTTTCAATTAGATTTCCACACAACTATTTATATACAACAATATACAACTAAATCTATCATATAAAGTTGAAGCATTTTCATAAAAACTGCTGTCTGAAATCTGGATTAATAAAGCTAGCGACATTTACTATGTTTTCTAAATGAGTTATTAAAAACGCAAAGGCCGTCTTTATGACGGCCCTTGACCAAAGCAACTGAGGGGAGAGAAGCAAACTACGAAATACATTTAATCGCAAGAAGCATGCCATCACATTAACAAAGTGTAAATTTATTAACATGTTGATTTGCAATAAGATGAAAAATTACCAAAACATCATATCAATACGGTTTAGCATATTATTGTTGTTGTTAATCACACATCATTTTGGCGCTTGCTGAAATTCCTATATTTACTAATAAGATAAGGAAAAATATGTATCAATAAATTCAAACAGTGTTATAAATATTAACACTATTGATTTATATTTATCAGCTGTTGTGATTGCATCAATAGCTATTCAGATACAAACACTTAAATTAAATTTGATGTATAAATCAGTGCAATTAGCCATTTATTTCTCTAATTCCAATTTGAGCTTATCAATTTGATCGTTAAGTTCTTGAAACCCTTTGACATCCCAATCGGGCATGCCAACTTTTGCCAGATTGTCTTTGGCTTTTTGAAAATATTTTAAGGCTAACTTGTTCTGTCCTTTAATGAGGGCTATTTCTCCCAATTCTTTATTAGCAAAGCCTACCCATTCGGTGTTCTCGTCACTTGGTTTGGCATCATAAAGCCTGTTAGCCCACTCACTCACTTTGGTCATCAGGGTCAGGGCTGAATCGATTTGGCCAGTCATTCGATAAGCATAGCCGACTGACCAGTCTGCAATCAACTTTGGCAACTCTTTTTCGCCTTTATAGTGATATTCACGGGCTTTTTTCAAGCCTTCAAGCGATTTCTCATATTCACCCATATCATTCAGGTTCCAGCCATGGTTGTTCCACAGCGGACCGAGCCATCCATCAAGATTACCTGCCTCAGCTGCCTTAATGCCTTTAAGCCCCCATTCAATTCGATCGTCTGCTCCGCCAACAATCGCTATCATATTTGCCGCATCAATAGCCCTTTCATGAAGCTTATGTTCTAAGCAATAATCATACATCTCCTTAAATGTACTGGCAGCTTGCTTCACTTCAGGCGTCAGCTCTTTTGCCTCAGCGGCGGCTTTTTTCCACTCGAACCGTCCCCGCACACTCAGATAACGCGACCAGCCCTCAGGTTCATCGGGAGTTGCTTTAGCTTTAGCCCTATCAAGCCAATTTAATCCTTCGGCAATCTCATTTTGTTTAAGATAACAGCGGGCTATCTGTGAATATGCCTCAACCGGAGCGCTGTTGTTTTTTTCTTTTTCTGCAACGGCAGCGGTTTCCAGATAAAGCTCTTTTGCTTTATCGATATCGTTTTTCTTGAAATGATCGTCTGCTTTCTGTAATAAATCCATACTGCCTCCATTTCCAGCCTGTTGCGTACAACCGGCAATAAAAATCATCACCAGGATAATCAGTTCCCATAACTTACATTTCTTACTGATTAATTTCATAAAACTTCCTCCTTAATAATCGGTCATAAGCATTTTATTAAAATCATGGTCAAATCATCAAGCGGTTTAGAAGGGTCTTTAAATTGTTGAACTGAATCAACGACACGGTTTATTATCTCCCTGGCGCTTGATTCTTTTGATTGGCGCACCAGCTTTTTCAGACGGTTTTCGCCGAATTCCTCATTATTTTTATTTTGCGCCTCCGTTACTCCATCGGTGTAGAAAAGCAATATGTCGCCATTATCTATATATACAGGTCTTTCTTCGTACTGAGAGCCGGGAAACATTCCCAGGGCTAACCCGCCTTCGGTCAGGTCAATAATTCTGCTATCTGATTTGAATAACAGAGGAGGATTATGACCGGCATTGGAAAATGTGAAAACCCGGTTTTTAGCATCCAGAACCCCGTATACTGAGGTTACATAATTTTCGCGTTCAATCGATTCATATAAGAGCGAATTAACCTTGGCAAAAATCGTCCTGATAGCATAATTGTTTCTTATTTCCGCTTTTAAGGAGGCTCTAAAAGCGGCCATAATTAAAGCGGCGCCTATCCCTTTACCGGAGACATCGCCGATTGCAATCCCAAACTGATTTTTTACAATGTCGATATAATCGTAATAGTCGCCGCCAACCGCCTCGGAAGGAATATTTATACCGGCGATATCTAAACCGGGTACAACCGGCGCTTTCTCCGGCAAAAATGTCTGCTGAATTCTCCTGGCTATGGCAAGCTCTTCCTCAAGGGCTTTTTGTTCTATGGACTGTTGATAAAGGATTGCCCTCTCGATGGATACCGCTGCCTGGCTGCCGAATGTTTCCAATAGTTCAAGATCGGTCTGGCTGTAGGCATCAAGCTCATCCGATTCAACATTGAAAACGCCGACAACTTTATCCCGGGAAATGAGAGGAACGGCAATCTCACTTTTTGTTTGGGGACGCATCGATATATACTTTGTGTCCTCGGATACATCGTTTAAAAGTACGGATTGACCTGTTTTTGCCACCCAGCCGACAATGCCCTGCCCCATTTTTACCGTAAGATGTTGCCTTTGATCTTCGGGTATGCCTTTTGATACGATATCCTTAATAGAACCATCAGCAGGGTCGACAACGAAAATAGTGGCAACATCGACATTAACCACATGACTGACCTGATCGACTATGAGTTCTAACAGTTCTTCCAGTCTCAGCGTGCCCGACATCAGCTTACCGACCTCATAGAGGCTCTGGGCTTCATTGGATTTTCTTTGCGCTTGATCGATGAGCTTGGCATTTGCAACCGTCAAGGCAATCTGATCCCCCAGGGCTGTCATAATTGCCAGGTCTTTGTTGTTAAAATCCTCGCTATTTTTTTTATTAAATACCTCGATAACTCCCAAATACTTCTCTTTGCGAATTATCGGAATTGCCATAAGGTTACGTGTTGAGATTTTAAGTTTCTGGTCGACGATTTTTTTAAGTTGATCGTCGGCGGAAAATTCATTGATTATAAGAGGTGATTTTTTATCGATCACCAGCGCTGCAACGCCTTTATCATCTGCCGGTACTGAAACACAGCATACTGCATCCTGATCGGAAATAAAAGTGGATAGTTCAGAGCGCCTTCCCTCAACGCCTAATAATAAAATGGCCGAAGCTTCTGCCATAAGGTACTCTGAAAGAATATTCAAAATATTTTTCAGCAACGATTCCAGCTCGAGGTCAAGGTTGAGAATATGCGAGGCTTCTATCAGTAATCGTTCTACTGAGCGGCTGTTTGTTTCAGGAGATTTTTTATTCATGATCTAAACATTACGCTTTCTTTTTCAAACAGTCTGTGAGTTACAAATATTGCAAAGGCGGCATACAAAGCTGTCGAGATAAAGACAATTAATATAAAAAGCCAGTTAATACTCCCCATTAAAGCCTCTTTGATTATCAGGCAGATATTTATCAAAGGCACAAATGACAACTGCAAGTTCAATTCGATACCCGGAATAAACGAGACCAGCGCCGGCAAAATGACTAAAAACATCAGAGGAGAAACATAACTCTGCGCCTCTTTGTAGCTTTTCGCAAAAATCGAAACCGACATCAACAATGCCGAAAACAGGCAGGCTGTAGGAATCATCATTAATAAAATAATAAGTATCATAACCGGCGTTATATTAAGCCCGAGGCTTTCAGCCATAGAACCGAAAGACATGATGCCGAAGAACATTGTGGCGGTCATGCTGGTGATCGAGAGGATCGTTGATACAAGCGATGTCGTTAAAATAGTCAGGAACTTCCCGGTAGCCAGTTGCCAGCGGGGGATAGGACTTACCAGGATCGTCTCAAGGGTGCCTCGTTCTTTTTCGCCGGCTGTTAAGTCTATTGCGGTATACATGGCGCCGACCATGCTTAATATAATTATTATATACGGCAAAAACATGGACAATATAAATGAGCCCATCTTTTCTTTGGCGATGTTGTCGTCATAGATATAAAACGGCCTAAGGAGCTTGGGATTTAAATCTTCATGCAAAAGCCGCTGATGTAAAATATTTTTGCGGTAATCTGAAGCCAGATCTTCAAGCCTGTTTTTGGCGAATTCTGATTTTGTTTCTGCCGCATTGTAAAGGATTGTCAGGGAGGTCGAATCCATTGCCTGTATTTTCTGCATGAAATCATCCGGTATAATCAGCGCCGCCCTGATTTCCTTTGTGTCGATTGCTTTTTCAATTGAATCGACCTCGACGATTTTCACTCTGGTTGAGCTGTCTATCACTGCATATAGTTCCGGCGCATTTTCTTTGCCCACAATCGACACCTTATGAATCTGTTCCGCGGATTTTTCAACCATAGTTACAGCAAACGAGGAAAAGCCGATTGTCAGTATCGGGAATAGCAAAATCGGGATGACGATCATTGAAATGATCGTGCGTCTATCACGAATAGTGTCTAAAAGCTCTTTATTGTAAACAATTCTAATGCTGTTCATTGTTATTCCCAACCATTTTGACAAAGGCATCATCCATATCCGCACAGCCGGTCTTATTCTTTAATTCATCCGGCGTACCAATGTCAATTATACTGCCTTCGTGTATGACCCCGATACGGTCACAGAGCTTTTCCGCCTCATGCATGATATGAGTTGAAAAAACTATCGTTTTAGAGCGGGCTTTTTCGGCGTTGATGAAATCGATAACCGCTCTGCTGGAGATAACATCCAGCCCGGCAGTTGGCTCATCAAGGATAATCACTTCCGGGTCATGAATCATAGTCCGGGCAATGGAGACTTTCTGCTTTGTTCCGGATGACAGCTTATCACATCGGGTTTCGGCAAATTCGGTCATCCCGAGCATCTCCATGAGTTCTTTTGATCTTTGTTCTGTTCTGCTCTCCGACATGCCATAAAGCCGACCGAAATATTTAATCATCTCAATCGCTTTGAGCCGGCCATATAAGCCGGTCGTGCCGGTAAGAAATCCCAATCTTGCTTTGGATTTTTCAGGCTGTTTGACAACATCGATGCCGCAGATATAGGCGGTTCCTGAGTTTGGTTTTAGCAATCCTGCCAGAAGCCGCAAAGTGGTGGTTTTACCGGCTCCGTTTAAGCCCAGCAGGCCGAATATTTCGCCCGGGGTTATTTCAAAAGATGCTTTGTTGACCGCAACGACTTGGCCGCGCTTTTTATCTGAAAATATTTTCGTTAATTCCAAAGACTTAATCATGCGGGTGATTATAAAGGATTAATATCTTGTCGTCAACTTAAACAAGTTAAGGAGTTTCCCCGAATTTTTCCACATAGCAATTTTGATCAAAATAAAAAACTAACTTAACAGGGCAGGCCATCAAGCCATACGGCCCGTCTGAGGTCTTGATGACTTTCCAGCTCATACGAGCCGTCTGGCCTGCCAGCGGGACTGGAAAGTCCCGCCTGTTAACGTGGAAGTTTCCCCGATTTTTCTGAAAACCCTAATTTCCACTTCTTGAAAATGTTAACTTTATGAAATAAACTATATTATACAGAAT
>Ga0114922_10000365_pt1 | contig 43885 bp, 34 predicted proteins | sample AartaG_FD_100975 | JGI IMG/M metagenome (GOLD analysis project Ga0114922, IMG submission 100975) | Deep subsurface microbial communities from Aarhus Bay to uncover new lineages of life (NeLLi) - Aarhus_00045 metaG | ecosystem: Environmental > Aquatic > Marine > Oceanic > Sediment | place... | reverse complement strand
ACTTTTATTAACCCAATAGGTTGCATACATAAAGCTGCCGGAATCATAGTTCCGGCAGCACCTGATTGGACTTTTGGCACAGCCTCCAGAGGGTCGACACCACAGTTAAGTATTATTAACAATTGAAGAATAATGAGACTTTGTCATCAGTATGGCAGGTCTTTTCAATATCTGCCAAAATATGCCGAGGCGCTTAATCTGATTGGGGCGCTTTTGACGACTTATTTTTATTATTGTTCTTATCATGATGCATAATCGAACGCCATCCACCGGGTTTTAATATTAGGCCGATGCCGATACAGATCAGCAATATCGGCCAGGCCCAGTCCCAAACATCGCCATAGATTACCCCCGCGTTGCGAAGAAGATATAATATACCCAGGCAGGTCAGAAATATTCCAAACCACATTCGGTTCTCCTTTTTTAGAATGATACGTAATCCTGAATAGACTGTTTCATTTTAGATTCTTTGATAATAAACCATAGCCGTTGTATTATATATAATGAGCTTATTAAAGCGCTATTTGACGCTTCGGCAAAATATTTACAAACAAATCTATTATGTCGATAATAAGATTGGAACTTTGAAATAACTCTTGGAATATACATTTTGGGGCTTTATTATATGTATGGTATGATTAGAAAGATGGCCTTCATACTGATAGCCGCAGTTTTTACCTCGTGCGTCTATTATAACACATTCTATAACGCCAGGCAAAACTTCAAACGTGCTGAGCAAAACCAGCGTAATTCAAATATAAACCGCAACCGCCAGGATAATATAGAGTGGAACAGAGCCGGACCGCCGCAGGAACCGTCTATCTCAGTTAATGATAGAACATTATACAAGGCGGCTATAGATAAAGCCAACAAAGTCGTTGTCTTTTATCCGAATTCCAAGTATGCCGATGATGCGATATGGATTATTGGTAAATCGCGCTATAATATGACCGAACACATTTCCTGTGATAAGAAACTCAAGGAATTGGTAATTAAGTATCCCAAATCAGAATATGTTGATGATGCATATTTTTATATGGGCATGAGCCAGTTCTGGCTTAAAAATTATGAACTTGCTCAGGAGGCATTTAACCATATTAATGAACTGAAAAAAACGCCATATAAGGATGATGCCATTTTTGTTGTTGCCTATATGGATTATATCAGGGGGAATTTTAACAGCGCCGTTGCCTCCTTTGAAAATTTTCTGAAAGATTATCCCAAATCTGATTCTTCCGCAACGGCACAATTCTTTATCGGGGTCTGTCATGACAGCCTTGGCGAATGTATTCAGGCTATGCAGGCTTATAAAAATGTCGATCAATATAAACCATCTCATGAACTTTATTACGACACCCGGTATGCTTACGGCTCGACCGCCTTGAGAGCGGATTCGATCGATCTGGGAATGTCTATATTTGAGGACCTGTCACGCCGGGAAAGATACTTCGACCGATCATCCATGATTCGATTGAAAATTGCCGATGGCAAGCGGCTTAAGGGGATGATCGAGGAAGCTGAAAGTGAATACTTAAAGGTTATTGAACAGTTCCCGAAAACAAATCAATCCGCGGAAGCATACTATAGGCTGGGATTGATCTATCAAAATGACAAAAACGATCTTACAATGGCAAAAAAATATTTTAATGACGCCACCAGGGAAAAAAGGAATTCTAATTTCTACAGCCTTGCCCTGGCTAAATCGGCTCAAATATCCAAACTTGAAACATACCGAGCCAAGCTCAAACGGAATTTACCCGAGCCTGATGAATTAACTGATACTCTCAAAACGGCTTTGGCTGATGACCAGAGCGGCCAGCCAGACTCCCTTTCGACTTTGACTCCCGACTCCTCATCGGCCGGCTCTCAGCCGGACAGCCTGGGTGACGATGATAAAATCGACAATACCAGGCCGTCATTTCTCGATCTGATGCAGAGGATGGCGTCAGAAAGCGGGACATCACCTGAGAACCCTGATGAAATCGATCAAGCGATCACCGATTTCCAAAAATCGATATTGCCTGAAAATAATGGCGATACCGACACTCTTTCCGGGGAACCCGACTCTGTATCGCATATATCCGATAGCCTTGACTCCCTCGTGCAGGATACGATCTCAATTGAAGAGGACGCTGAAATCAGGTTTTTGCTGGCAGAGCTGTATCATCACGATTTAAATCGTCCCGATTCAGCCTTGAATGAGTACCTTTTACTGGCGGAGACTTATCCCGAGTCGGAATATACTCCGAAGGCGCTGCTGGCGTCGGCAATTATTTACGAAGAAAAAAACGATCGGGACAACGCCCGTGAGCTGTATCTGCGGATTATCAATTTTTATCCATCTACCGAACAAGCCAGATATGCGGTTACAAAAATTAAAGGCGCTCGTATTCCTCGTGACAGTGATGTTGAACTGATGTATCGTCAGGCCGAAGACATGTATTTCCTGTATAACAACCCCGATTCAGCAATCCGATTGTTCGATTATATTGAAGGAGAGTTTCCTCAATCTGAATATGCCGTTAAAAGCGCTTTTTCAAAAGCCTGGATAGTCAATTTAACTCTAAAGGAAAACGGCGATAGTTCAGCATATCATGCTTTTGCTGCGGTTGTCGATAAATATCCCGAAACACCATATGCGGAAGATGCAAAAATAAGAATGGGGCTGGTAAAGAGAGATACTCCAAAAAAGAAAAAGGCGTCAGAAGAGCAAAAAGGAGATGAAAAATTAAGTCCTCAAGAAGATTCATTAAGACGGGCAATAGCCGATTCATTGAGGCGGTTAGCCGTCACTTTGCCTCGCGCCCCGGCGGTAAAAGATACCGGTGAATTTCTTTATCCTGAACATTTGATCGGCACAAAGCGAAGAGGAATGGTCACTTTTAAAATCAGGCTGGACCTGTTCGGTAATGTTGTAGAACATGAACTGCTCGGACCCTCAGGAAACGACCAGATTGATTCGGTAGCCACCGAGGCTTTAATCAATACAACATTCGATATGTCCAATTTCACTGATCTGTCAATGCTTGATGAATTCTTCCGTTATGATTTGCGATTTGAACCGCCGGATTATGACGATTTCCTGGAAGATATCTATTATGATCCAGACAGCCCCTATCGTCAGCAATTGGAGGGAGGTCCCTGATGAAGTTTTCAGGGCTTGTTGCTGTCCACAGTATTATCCATATTTCGAAAACAGTTTTTACCTTAAAAATTAAATGTCCCCAAATAGCTTCAAGAGTTAAGCCTGGACAATTTATTCAGTTAAAATTATATGATAGCGGTTTAAGTCTCTGGCCGAGGCCGTTTTCCATACACGGAATTGAAAATGAAGTCGTTACGATCACTGTTAAAAAATGCGGTAAGGTTACCGGCGAAATGGCCGGGCTCAAACCAGGAGACACGCTGCATATTACCGGACCGCTTGGCAATAGCTTTAGACTTCCGTCACGAAACAAATCGATATATCTGGTAGCGGGCGGCGTTGGTCTGCCGCCGCTTCACCTGTTATGCGAATCTATTCTTAAAGATGGCCGCTCTCCTCAGATGATTCACTTTTATTCTGGGGCGCCAAGCGCTGGCGAGTTATTTGCCAATGAGGAAATTAAAGCTTTGAATGTAAATTATACTGTAGCCACTGATGACGGGAGCGCCGGTATTCAAGGCTTTATTACAGAGCCGCTGGCGATGGAGCTTGCAGGAATCAGAACTGGTGGCAACCCGAAAAATGTTGTAATTTACAGTTGCGGTCCACTGTTGATGCTAAAAAAAGTTGCCGAAATTTGCGACGGATTCGAATGCTATCTTTCACTGGAACAGCTTATGCCCTGTGGTTGGGGCGTTTGTAATGGCTGCGCTGTGAAAGTTAAGATAATAGATAATACTGAAACTGAAGATGAAAGAGGATTCAGACTGGCCAGGGTCTGCAAGGAAGGTCCGGTGTTTAACGCCTCGGAGGTCATATGGGAGTAAATCTTGAGGTCGAAATTGCCGGTATCAAGTTAAAGAACCCGATTATAACCGCCTCGGGATGTTTTGGCTATGGCGAAGAAGCCGCCGACTTTTTTGATCTTGATAGACTGGGCGGCATAGTTACCAAGTCGATTACACCGCTTCCCAGAACCGGACATGCCCCGCCTAAAGTAGTGGAAACAGACTCGGGAATGTTAAACGCCATAGGCCTGACAAACGTGGGATTGCAAAAATTTATCCGCGAAAAACTGCCCTTCTTAAGAACTTATAATGGCGCTGTAATTGTCAACATTGCCGGCGCTGCGGTCGCGGATTATGCGATGTTAGCTGAAAAGATATCATCTGAGGAGGGCGTCGATGCTGTCGAGGTCAATATCTCCTGCCCGAATATCGAATCAGGAGGTCTGGAATTCGGCGCTTATCCTGACAGCGCCGCAAAGGTTATAAAAGCCGTCAAGAATGTCAGCCGCATACCGGTTATCCCCAAGCTGTCGCCAAATGTAACAGATATTATAGCTGTCGCTCAAGCGGTGGAAGATGCCGGAGCTGATGCTGTTTCTTTGATAAACACACTCGTCGGTACCGCCATCGATATCGAAACAAAGCAGTTTAAACTGTCCAACAGGTTTGGCGGCCTCTCAGGGCCTGCAATAAGGCCTGTCGCTCTTGGTATGGTGTATAGGGTGGCGACAAATGTCAAAATTCCGGTAATCGGTCTGGGCGGGATTTCCTCCGGCAGCGACGTCATCGAGTTCATGATGGCTGGAGCCACCGCGGTTCAGATCGGTACTGCCTGTTTTGCCGAACCACTTGTATTTTTGCGTGTTATGGATGAACTCATAAGTTTTTTAAAATCTCATAATTACAGTGATATAAACCAGATTATTGGAACTGCAGGAAACAGTTGAATGAAGTTTAAAGATAAATTACTTAACAAAGCTATAGAAAATAAAAGCTGGCTTTGTGTGGGGCTTGATCCGGATATAAACAAACTCCCAAATGAGATAGATAAAAATATCGTCGGTGTCGGAAAATTTTTAAGGTCAATCATCGATGCCACCAGCGACATTGTTTGTGCCTACAAGCCGAATTCCGCCTTTTACGAACAATTCGGTATAGAGGGTGTGTCACTACTTAGGGAGATTATCAGCTATGTTCCAGACTCAATACCGGTAATCCTCGACGCTAAAAGAGGCGATATCGGCAACGCCTCGCGAATGTATGCTGTTTCGGCATTCGACCATCTCAAAGCCGACGCAATAACGGTAAATCCATACATGGGATATGATTGTGTTAAGCCATTTCTCGAATACAAAGATAAGGGCGTAATAGTGCTTTGCCTGACCTCGAATCCATCCTCCGCTGAATTCCAGAAACGTACAATCAGTAATAAAGATTGCTCCTGGGCGCTCTATAAGCTTGTGGCTGAAAAGGTGTTGTCCTGGAACGAATATGGCAATATCGGCCTGGTTGCGGGAGCCACATCGCCAATGGAGCTAAGCGAAATAAGGGAAATAATCGGCGATGATATTCCTATTCTTATACCGGGCGTTGGCGCCCAGGGCGGCGACCTTGAAGCCTCATTAAAAATGGGAAGCAATTCGTCAGGACAACTGGCGATTATCAATGTTTCAAGGTCAGCGCTTTATGCCTCAAAAGAAAGCGATTATGCGGAAAAATCCCGAACAAGCGCCCTGCAGTTAGTCTCCAGAATGAGAAGCCTGCTGTTTTAATAATAGCTTAATCGAAATAGTTGTCTTGAAATATCCATATTTTTATGTTTTGCTTGATGAAAATATTGCGATCAAGTCGTGGAGTCCAGCCCGTATTGCTGGTGCGTTGTATTAATGTAATTTTATTGAAATAATCTCAAAAAAAATCGGGGACACTGGCGCATCCCCGAGATGTTTTCAAGGTAAGTAGGCTATTATTTCTTTTCTTTTTCAGTTTGACGTTCTTCAGCTTTCTTTTCGGAAATTACCTCGGGTTCAGCTTGTTCATCAACGGGTGCAGGAGCAGCCTCCTCAGCCTCTTCACCTTCGGCGGCCTCCTCCTCGACCTTAGATATTGTCGGCGCAATAACACTGACTATTGTTGTTTGCTCATCCCCTGAATATTCAATATTGGTGAGATCAATATCTTTTATATGAACAGCATCGCCAATGTTAAGCTCGTCAATATTGATATCAATATGATCAGGAATGTTGTTGGGCAAACACATAATCTCAAGCTCTCTGATAATCCACTGAAGAATACCGCCAAAGTCTTTAACGCCCGCCGCGGTTCCGTGAAGATGCACCGGCACTGATACACGAATTTTCTGATCCATTAATATGTACTGAAAATCGATATGTAAAATATCGCCATGAACAGGATCATGCTGTATATCGCGGATGATGGCCTTTTTTTCCGATGGCTGACCATCGATTGTAAGATTTATTAATGCGTTCTCTCCATGAAGGCCATGATAAATGGTATGGAAATGGTCATAGTTGATCTCAAGCGGCGTTGGCTTTTCTTCCTTGCCATATATAACCGCCGGAATTTTGTCGGCCGCTCGCAGTTTTCGAGCCACTCCCTTGCCGGTTTTCTGTCGGGAGGCTGCCTCTATTACAACTTCTTTCATTTCTTATTTCTCCTTACAGTATTTTTATTAAAATATTTCATTCCTGGAAGTTTATTATTAATTTTCCCATACTCTTGCCTGAACAACTTTCGGACCACCTGATTTTGTAATAAAAATCGCTAACATTATCAAAGATCAATCGAACAGGCTCGAAACCGAGCGTTCGGCATGTATTCTCAATATGGCCTCACCGAGAAGTTCAGCCACCGATAGAATTTCAAACTTATCCGGAAGGTTTTTTATGCTCTGGTCTACGGTGTCGGTAATGTAGATCTTCTCAATAGGACTTGTATCCAGATTTTCAACCGCTTTGCCGGATAGAACTCCGTGAGTACAGCAGGCAATTATAGATTTCGCGCCGTCACCGGCCAGCGCCTCGGCGCCCTTTATCAAAGTTCCGGCAGTATCAATCATATCATCCCTGATGATGACATTTCGATTCTTGACATCGCCAATGACATTCATTACTTCAGCTCTATTGGCTTCAGGACGGCGTTTATCTATAATAGCCAGACTGGCGTTTAAAGTGGAGGCAAACGCCCTGGCTATTTTGGTTGAGCCGACATCGGGAGATACTACGACTACATCGCCAAAATTAATTTTTGAAAAATATCGATTGAATATCCTTGCCGAATACAAATGATCAGTGGGAATATCAAAAAACCCCTGAATCTGTGAAGCATGAAGATCCATCATCACCACCCGATTGTAACCGGCAATAGTAATCATATTGGCAATCAGTTTCGAGGTTATCGATACCCGCGGTTGATCCTTTCGGTCGGCCCGGGCATAACCAAAATAAGGAATAACAGCGGTAATTCTATGCGCCGATGCCCGTCTGGCCGCATCCGCCATAATTAGAAGCTCGATAAGGTTTTCAGCCGGAGGATTGGTTGATTGGATGATAAAAACATCCATACCCCGGATATTCTCGTCGATTTTGAAAAATATCTCATCGTCCGAAAAACGTGAAACCTCGCATGCAGAAAGCGGTTGATGGATATAATTGGCAATTGTAGCGGCCAAAGATCGATTGGAATTTCCTGCAAATATTCTTATTTCATCCGGCACAGCATCCTCGCTTTTTTAAAAAATCAACTGGGGCGCCAGGATTCGAACCTGGGAATACCAGCTCCAAAGGCTGGTGACTTACCGCTTGTCGACGCCCCAAATTCCTAAACAAGTAAAATAAAATTATATTTGCGGTTGTCAAGGGCAAACCCCGATTAAAAAGCTCTCAAATATCAAATACTTATTTAACTATAAAGACGAGCCTTAAAAAAAGACCCGCCTGAAATGTAAAAATATTGCAGGCTCTTTTCTATTTTCTCTTTTTGGTTTTGGGCTTGCCTTTTCGGGAAGCCGTTTTCCTCTTTGATACTGCGAAAAACTCCTTCAGAACCGATTCAATGTTCGGCAACCCGATTTCCTGAAGTTCATACCTGACACGAGTTGCTGGTTTTTTAATCTTAATAATCCGACGCAAGTCTATTGGGGTGCCAATAATGACCGAATCAGCTTTAACCCTGTTGATCGTCCGCTCAAGGTCTTTAACCTGTTTGGCATCATAACCCATCGCCGGCAGAAGGGCGCCGATTTCGGGATATTTTTCAAAGGTTTTAGTAATTGAAGCTACTGTGTACGGCCTTGGATCGACCAGCTCGGCGGCGCCAAATTTATTAGCGGCAATCACACCGGCGCCATATGTCATTTCGCCATGAGTCAACGTTGGACCATCCTCGACAACAAGCACCCGTTTACCGGTAATCACGCCAGGGTTATCGACATATATCGGGGAGGCCGCATCGATTACTACAGCCTCAGGATTTACTAATGAGATAGATTCCCTTACTTCATCGATACCCTCTAATGAAGCGGTATCCACCTTATTGACAATAACAACATCTGCTAATAAGAGATTAGTTTCGCTCGGATAATACGAAAGCTCATGCCCGGGGCGATGAGGATCTACAATGGTAATATATAAGTTCGGCTCGTAGAACGGCATATCATTATTGCCGCCATCCCAGACAATAACATCAGCCTCTTTTTCAGCCTCGCGAAGGATCATCCCATAATCGATACCGGCATAAACTACAACACCGCTCATAATATGAGGTTCGTATTCCTCGCGTTCTTCAATCGTACATTTATGTTTTTTAAGATCAGACAGTTTGGCAAAACGCTGGCAGACCTGCTTGTTAAGGTCGCCATAGGGCATCGGGTGACGAACAACCACGACTTTCTTGCCGAGATCCCGAAGAACCTGGCAGACTTTTCTTGTGGTCTGGGATTTTCCACAGCCGGTACGAACCGCACAAATGGAAATAACCGGCTTTTTTGATTTGATCATAGTCTTATAAGCGCCGAGAAGCTTGAAATCTGCGCCGCAGGCGTTTACCAGAGCGCTTTGAGCCATGACATAATCATAAGAAACATCTGAATATGAAAACACAACCTCATCGACGTCATACTGGTCGATAAGACTTACTAATTCTTCCTCTGCTTTTATCGGAATACCCTTAGGATAAAGCTTGCCGGCCAGTTTTGCCGGATATTTTCGGCCTTCAATATCTGGAATCTGGGTGGCGGTAAAGGCGACTACCTGGTATTCCCTATTATCACGGAACACGCAGTTGAAATTGTGAAAATCTCGTCCTGCCGCGCCCATAATAATGATTTTTTTTATTTTCATATTATCCGATAACTCCTTTCTTAGTATCAAAATATCGCAATTTTAAAACTGAATAATTATCGATGATTAAAGCGAGTTCATTAGTGATCAAACAGCTTTTTTGACCAGTAAATCATGGGAGAATTATAGCAATAATATTTTTAAAGTCAATATTTAATAAATTATTTCCTGATTATAAGAAACCAGAGATCAATTAAATTGGAAGTCTCAGCTTTATGGCAGTTGATAAACATCTTTGAAAGTAAGACATATAGATGAACATGGTATTATATTTCACCCAGGTAAATTGATAGTATAAATATGGGCTTTTTTGTATCACTGTGAATCAGGGGAAAATTTTGAAGTAAGGGATTTATATGTCAGTATCAGAATAAGTAGAATCGATAATATTGTCAATATCAAAAAAGCGATTTCCATTGATTTTATTGGTATAAAGCCCAGTGTCTTTTCGTATAAGCTAAGTGACAGCTCTTTTGAATATGAGCTATATCCAACCCCCTCCGAAAAAATACGAATTCCATAAACAATTCCATATCCCCATGTGCAAATTGCCAGCAATAGGTGAAAACCGCTAAAAATATATTTCGATTGAAAGAAATTCCTCCCAAAAGGAATTAAAGCCAACAGCGGAAGAATAAATATATGATATTCTGTATTGATATGATAAAAAAACAAAAAAAGGATGCAAAATGGTAAGAGCATAATTTGTGGAAAATCTCTTTGCATAAATTTATATTTCAGCTTCCATACTGTAAAATATGCCAAAAAAACAAAACCTAAAGAAAACCATTTCATGAAAGGTCCGGAAAAGCTGCCAAAGTAAAAAAACAGGGTGAAAATGGATGAGCAAAATTTTGGATCCGAGGGAGCGAAATCAATAAATGGGATTACTCCAGTAAAAATATACCCTATCAGACTGTATATTGTAAGAAAGATAATCGCTGGCAAAATTCCCCAGCAAATTACAGCCTTTCTGTTTTTTCCTAACAACAGAATCGCAAAAAACACTACTCCAAACAATATCTTAGCAGTTATCATTCCCAGAAATGTCAGAAAGCCTGCCCATCTTATCGATTTTCGATTAATTGTATAAAGTACAAGCGTGGTAAAGATCATGACTATTGCCTCTTCTTGCTTCATTACAGCGCCAGTCATAAAACCTAAAGGAGATATGGAAACTATTCCCAATATTAACAGTCTATTTTTTTGAGAAATACTATATAATTTACTAAGATATAGAGCCATTATCAAAAAAGAAATAAGTTCAAAAACTGTAAAAGCGATTCTCGATGCTAAGAAATGACACAGAAAATGTGAAAGTGGAATAGCCAGGGGAGCTAATATAATCGGATATAGCGGGGGTTGAGAGTAATTACTTGCGTCGGAGGAAAAAGTCATCACTGAAAATGGTTTCAGACCGAGATCATATACCCAGGAGTCAGATGTGAATTCAACTCCATCAGCGATTTCATAAACGACATAAATAATAATAACCCGTAGTACGATGAATATTATTAATGGTACAAGAAACCACGATAAATTCATTACTGCATTTTTTATAATATTACTCTTTATAAATATAACCAGTCCTTTCCACAGCCAAGCAGAATAAAGCCAGATTATTATTATAAAAAATGCCCGGAATTAGGAGCGAAGTCCTCATATTCATTATCCCTCTTATAACGCAAACACATTTTCTATGATGTATTTTAAAGAAATTTTGTAACATAATCCGTGGCGTAATTTTATAACCTCAATCAGCATGTTATATTTCAATGTTTGAAATCATTCAACTTAGGTAATCTGAAAATGAAAGGCACAAAAAAAATGGGAAGTACACTTGCCGAGGCTTCAAAAATAAATTTGAAAATTTGGCCGATAAAAATCGCACCACATCCTAAATATAAATAGTAATAATCTGAATTTTTCAATTTCTTTACATTTTTATAAAAATAATTTATTACGAATGTCCAATAAACCAATAGGATAATGCCAGCCCCAATACCCAGTTCAGCGGATCGATATAAGATTAAATTATGAGTAGTCATCTTTGCTAAACCTGCTACAGCCTTTGCAATACCAGGCTCCAAATAGAAAAATTTAACTTCCGCATATGAACCTGGACCTAACCCCAAAATCGGATTTTGTTCAATTATTTTCACTGCAGCCTGCCATAAATAATTACGGCCTGATAAACCAGCTTCTAACCTTAACAAATCTTTGAAAAAAGGCGCTGTGATAAATAGAATTAACAATCCCAGCATAAATATAGATATTGTAGTATAATACTTAAATCTATTTTTATGAAAACCTACTAAAACAAGAGTCGAGATAAAAAGAAAAACATAGGCGGCTCTTGAATTGAATAACACCCAAACAATTATTATCAATAAAAAACATATAATCGAATAGCGTTTATATAATGGGTTCTTCCCAAACATTACATAAGATAATAGTAAGGGAAGTGAATACCCGATAACACTCGCTACGGCGCCTGGATTACCAAAACCGTAATGCATAACACGAAGAGAAGTGATACCAGAAATTATGAAATTTGCAAGGCCGATACTGTACACTAACCCATAGCTGTAAATTGCTATAACAACTGATGTAACAATAAAAGTAATGATTAATTTATTGATGTTTTTTTCGTCTTTTAAAAAAAAGTGAAAAATTAAAAACAAAACGGCATATGAAAATAACCTGGCTATTTCAAATATATCCTGACCGGAATACCTGGCATTATAAATAGACGATAAGATGCCCAGAAAACCTGTCAATAAAAATAATCCGGCTACAATATGATGGCCTTCCACCTTATTGTAAAACTTGTTCGTTAAACATAGGTCAGTGAAATAGTAGAATGTCAAAAAGGCAAAGAGCATATAGAAGAATGTTCTGGATACCATTGTATAATCATCAGCAATGATTAAAGATAGAATGAGTGTTAATAGAAATATCTGATATATATTAATTTTGAAAAAAACTGCAATTAAAGAAATAACTGCTAATAATATTAATAATAGTGCTGTCTTTAGCGGCAAAAACAAGACTGCTAATATTGCCAATGCATTTAAAGCAATCACTAAAGTTGATTCTGAAACCTTGAGTTTCGAATTAACAGGCAATATGGTTCTTAAAGATTGAATATACATCTATTATTAATTGAACTTAACCATCCTTAATAAAAAATATCAGATCATGAAAAATCAATCACGATTCTTTATGGACCTGTATCAAATCAATTATAGCCATATATATACCATTTAACATGAGACTAATCTAATTTTGCCTCACGATTATTTAATATATACACGAAATACTCTCTCACCTCATTCGCCAAATTTAATCCCCTGCGCCAATGGCAGTTCGGTTGACCAGTTGATTGTATTAGTCTGTCTTCTCATATATGCTTTCCAGGCATCACTGCCAGCCTCACGGCCGCCGCCGGTTTCTTTCTCGCCGCCAAAAGCTCCGCCTATCTCGGCGCCGCTGGTGCCGATATTGATATTAGCTATACCGCAATCGCTGCCGGCATGGCTTAAAAAAGTTTCCGATGACAGCACGTTTGTAGTAAACATGGCCGAGGACAATCCCTGGGGCACACCGTTTTGAACCTCGATGGCCTCCTGTAAATCCTTTACTTTGATAATATATAAAATCGGGGCAAAAGTCTCATCCTGAATTATCGGCATCGATTTATCTGCCATAACAATCGTGGGTTCAACATAGAAACCGCCGGTATACTTGCTGTCGCTGAGAGTATTACCGCCATAAATAATTTCACCGCCCTCTTTTTTAATCTGCTTGAGAGCATGCATCATGATATCAACGGCATCCTGGTCAATGAGCGGACCCATAAGAGTTTTCTCGTCAAGGGGGTCGCCTATGGGAACCTGGGCATAAGCCTTTTTCAAACGGTTCACCAGTTCATCGGCTGTTTTCTCATGCACAATCACCCGTCGGGTTGAGGTGCATCTCTGACCGGCAGTCCCTACAGCGCCGAAAAGAATAGCCCGGACAGCCATAGCAATATCGGCATCATCCATTACTAAAACAGCGTTGTTGCCACCCAGTTCAAGAATACAGCTTCCGAGACGCTCTCCGACTACACCGCCGATCCTCTTGCCCATACGGGTGGAGCCGGTGGCGCTTACTAATGGTATGCGCTTATCAGAAATAAGACGTTCGCCTATAGTGCGGCCGCTGCCGACCACCATATTCATAACGCCCTCGGCATTATTTTCTTTAAGCACATTGTGAATTATATTCTGAACAGCAATTCCGGTCAGCGGCGTCTTGGATGATGGCTTCCAGACCATTGTATCTCCGCATACCGCCGCTATCATCGCATTCCATGCCCAGACCGCTACCGGGAAATTAAAGGCCGAAATAATACCAACAATACCCAGAGGATGCCACTGTTCATACATACGGTGAAGAGGACGTTCACTATGCATTGTAAGTCCATATAGTTGACGGGACAGCCCCACTGCAAAATCAGCGATGTCGATCATCTCCTGAACCTCGCCTTCACCCTCGGCCAAGATTTTGCCCATTTCAAGGGAAACAAGCTTACCCAGGCTCTTTTTATATTTGCGAAGTTCATTTCCTATCTGACGGACAACCTCGCCCCGTTTAGGAGCCGGTATCATACGCCAGGCTTTGAACGCTTCTTCGGCCCTGTCGACTATCTGCTCGTAGTCGTTTTCATCGGCCTGAATAACACGGGCAATTTCTTTACCGGTGGCTGGATTTATTGATATAAGCTCTTTACCGCCTGGATTCTCAATCCAACTGCCGGCATAAGCGCCTGAATTGATCTTTTTTATCCCCAGTTCTTTAAGAAAATCTTCCATTTTGTCCTCCCAACCGTATCCTTTTTAAAGATTATTTACATTCATTTATCATACTTCAACTTAACAAGCGTAGTTCAAATAATACCCACACATCGAGTAATTAATAATGAATATGACTTAGTTCAGCAAGTAAAATAAAAATTATGTTTAACTGTGAATTTGAATATAATCGCTTGAAAGAAATATTGTATGTTTCAACAGTTCAACTATGAAAGCTTCCCATTGTTGCCATGATAATGATCTGAAAAGTTGACCGATAAACATTCTCAACCCGCCCTGCTTACTTATCGTGTCTAATGATGTTTTTCTATGAAATCTTGAATAAATGAAACTATCGGCAATAAGCTTTCTAACAAAATATTGCTGAATCTCTCTGGATTTTTCAATTACAGTTTTTCTCAAATATTTTGCGACATAACCGTCGCACATCTTCGTGTAATTTATACTGGGTAAACGCTAACCCATTGATATTTATTGCGACAACACTGTCGCAATTTGTTATCTTGTTATGTTTCAAGAGGTTTTGAATGGCGCTTGTAATTTGTTTAGTACCAATGTGTTATAAATTTATTGATGTATATTTGACATATGGCATGATATTTGCACTTAACGGATTAGAGCTATTTATATGAATAAAAACGAGTTAGCAAAAGAACAGGATAACAACCTGAAAAAGCTGCAAAACCAGGTAACTGAAGCCGCCCTGGAGGTTCAGAAAAATATTGGACCAGGGTTTTCGCCACAGGATTATTGCCGAGCCTTAGCTCATGAATTTACTCTGAGAAAAATTCCATTTGAGAGCAAAATAGACGTTGATCTGCCGTATAAAGGCAACATCGCCGGTAAATACCAACTCGATTTTATCATTGATCAAAGAATGATACTTTCAGTACTGGCTGCCGAGGAGATCTCTGATACCGATCGATCGAGACAAAGGAATTTCTTAAAAGCATTGACTCTTGATTTGGGTATGGTGGTAAATTTTGCTGATGAAAGAGTTGAGATGAAAGCGGTTTATAGATAAGCAACTGTAAAACTTCTAACAATGAGAGGAGGTATACATGCCAGCAAAGAAGAAAGCAACTAAGAAAAAAGCAACCAAGAAAAAAGCAACCAAGAAGAAAGCAACTAAGAAAAAGGCAACTAGAAAGAAAAAACGTTAAAAATGAGATTGATTGATAGTTAAAATTTCAATCATCTTAATTTTAACCGGGATGTTTATTAAGCCCGCCTTAGGCGGGCTTAATATTTTTAAAATTATTTTAAAAGAAAAACAGCATATATAGTATCATGAATATAATTGCGGCTGCCCTACATCGCAGCAACCAGCTTATTTATGACGACTGCGGCATTCTCGGTGCGGGCTAAAAATATTTTATAAAGTTTCTCGGCGGCGGCGGCATTATCGCCGTAACCCATACTATCTGCTACCGCCGGCAGATAATCCTGGCTGATTACATTGTGGGCAGCCACTTTCAGCCTGTATAGATCACGCATGTTTTTGATAAAATTCAAATGGTCCTCGATGAACTTGAATTTATCGGCATGCTCCGGTTCGATTTCAACTAAAAGATGAAGGAATTTCCTCGACAGCGGATCGCGCACCCGGTGCTTGGTCTTATACATTAAGAGCACCATTTCTATATCGCGAAGACCGCCGGGGCATTCCTTGATGTCGTTGCGGTGGTCATCGCTGGCTGTGTTGTGACGCGATCGCATCTCATTTTTCATAAACTCGATATATTCTTGTCCCCGGGCAAATATATGTTTAGCGATGATTTCCTGTTCGAGTTTTTCCTCGAGCTTGCTCGATCCCACCAGCATTCGTGAACTCAGAAGCTGCGACTGGTCTATGAAAACATCATCGCCCTTACCGCTTAAGAATTCGGATAATTGAGCAAAGCTTATAACATATGAACCGAAATGTTCGGCAAACCGGTGATGCGGAAGAAGGCCGCGTTTAGTTATTTCCGAATTCATTTTACCGACAATCTTATTGCCATAATCGATCTTTTCTTTATCATCGGTATCAAGTATTACAATCATATCGTAATCGTCGTCAAAACCCTGTTCACGGGCGTGGCCGCCGGTGGCATATAGAGCAAACAGGTCTTGAGTATGCATTGAATATCCCAGAGATAGATGAACGTGCTGCTGGCAATACTCATACAAAGTCAGCGTATAGTTATCGCAGAATTCCACGAATTCAGCGTCGGTAACCTCGCAAGGAGCGCCATTCATAGCCATCAGGCTAACCCTGACGAACTCCAGGTCATAATAATCGCCGAGCAGCTCGATTCGATCTTCCAGGGTCGGCAGGGTGGTAAGATCTGAATAAAAACTGCCGGTAATTTCCTTTAACTTGTCGTTCAGGTGGAGGTTCTTAATGAACATCGGGTTCTTGTTTAATATTTGTAAGAAGTGGCGTTTGAAAAAATGACTGCTTTGATAATGTATTCTTCCCAGCGTCACAAGCTGATCATGTATGGGGTGAAGTTCCGGCAAAGCCGGCCTGGTCTTCGAAATCTGAGTGAACTTTTCCAGCGAATCCCAATCGATCAATGCCAGGTAGCGGTTGAGATAATCGGGGTAGGCATGCACAAGATATGTCAGGGAAGTCGATGCTTCCGGAATTTTACTCAGCTCTTTAATAAAAGTCCTGTTAATACTGTTGAACGCCTTCTTCTCACCTTCTGATTTAGCTCGTTCCCCAATAATGACCAGAAACCTTAATATAGAGGTTGGATCGAACCTGACGCCTGCAACAAAGACTAACGCCACTTTTCTTGCCAGTCTTTCATCTAAAGCCAGATAGCTTTCAATGAACCCTTCATAAAAGATGCTGTCTTCATCGCTCAATTCTTCCAAGAAATCGTCCCAGTATGTTATGCCTTTAAAGAAGCTCGTTGATAAAGCGAAATCGAGAGCCAGATTTCCTTCGTAACCCAACTTCTTAGCGCTGTCCAGCGAAAAAATCGGTTTGAATATGCTGATCTTATGGAGATGTTTTTTGAGGTCGGCTGTTAAAACCTCGATCGCATTCATGCTTTTGTCAAGGTGTTCATAGTAATTGACCAGCATAAAATCTTTAGCCGAAACAACGCCTTTTTTTTCAAAACCTATAATCTCGGCAATCCCGGCGACCATATTTGCGATGCCCGGCTCGGCCAGATTGATGTCTTCCTCCTGAACAACCATGATCTGGTAAAGATGGCGAAACAGTTCGAGGAAACTTAAGGCGTGTTCAAGGTCATTGTACTGTGGCGTCCGTTCTGGATTTTTTATTCTAAGGCCGTCGATAATATCCCAGGCGTTGACCCTATCGACGTTATGAAAAAGCTTTAGCGCTGAAAGCAAGGATTTTATTGGGCGAAGCCCCTCGTCCTTAGGGTTAATCATTTCATCCGGCCTCAAACCCTTAAGCAGAGATGTTACCTCACCCATTATGCCTCGAAGATATCCCTCATGGTAGCGGTTTTCTTTAGTAGTGGCTGAAAAAAAGAACCGGTTAGTCACCCTTTTTTTAAATTCTTCGAACAGAGAAGAGCTGCCCAGAATAGTCGCCGCTCCAAGCATTTCAGTAATAATAACAAAATCATATATATTTCTTTCAAAAATTTCTTCATATTCTTCTATGGTAGCCGCCAGGCTGTGTTTGCCAACATGCTCGGATAGATGGAAATGCAGTCTTGTCGCTTTTTTAAACATTTCACTCGATAAACGACCGATAGCGCTGTTTAATTGATCAGGATCGCGATCTTCTTGATATATTATACCAAGATCGATATCGTCCTGGTCGGCCCTTGTACCGACACCAAGCATCACAAATTCCGGAGTATTCTTTCCATCAAGATAAATATTCAGCAAACGGTCCATATAACTCTTGGTCAGGTAGCGGAACATCCTGCCCGCCTCAAGCATTAGTCTTTTAGTAGTACCCCAGCGGTCCGGCAGCGTGACTAACTCCAGTTTGGTTATATCAATCATCCTCAGGTTCATTTGTAAAAACTGAAGAGCATAATAACAGCCAAGGAAATTTAATTTTTCAGAGGTTTCCGATGCCACATCCATTACCGTATCCATTTCACCGGGTAACTCCATAGAATAACTCCACAAATGCACCCTGTCCCGCTTGCCCTGTTTTTCTAAAGCGGCAATCAGTTTTTCTATATTCGTTGATATTATATGAAGATATTTGCGATTATAATTGCCCAGGATCGCAGTTCTTTCGGTTAAACGAGTCAGCGGGTTTTTCATGGAGTTTTCCCCTCGGGGATTTGAATTGACCATAAAAACGGTAAACGCTTTAAAAAGAGCTTTTTATCGCAGGTGTAGAAATAATAATTCATAACTTTTGCGTATCGTTATAAATATGCCTGAAGGGCGCTGGCTTTCAGGCCGATTTCGTAGGCGTTGATATATAAATCCTCAGATTCTTTTGGAATTCGAGCCAGGATGGCCTGGCGAATAGAAGAGTCGCTTATGACATCACTGACATTGGCGAAAAAACCAAGGGCGACCATGTTGATTAAGGGAAGATTGCCGCACTCCTTTTTTGAAATTTCGGTAAACGGTACTAAATATATTTTCCAGTCTTTCTTTTCATTTCCAATCTTGATACCGGTATCGACAACCAGTATTCCCTCAGGTTTTAGGTCAACATGATATTTATCATAAGCTTCCTGGGTGAGCGCAACCAGGAAATCTATGATTTCAGCTTTCGGATAATCGATAGCTTCATCAGAGATAATTATCTCAGCCCGGCTGGCGTTGCCCCTGGCTTCCGGTCCATACGAACAGCTTTCGATAGCGATTTTATCGTCGTATATGGCGGCCGCCTCCGCTAAAATTCTGGCCGCTTGAATCAGCCCGTGAGTTCCAGCGCCGCTGAATCTTATGCTGTATTTATTTGCCATAAGTCTATGATATTACCCGCAAATCCGCGGTGGTGAACAACATCCATATAAAATTAATATATATGTTAGAATAACTGATAGCAACAAGAAATTGGATTATCGATTACCAGAGACTTTTTTGTCATCGGCGGCAGAATATCAATGAAGCGGTCTCTTGGCGGACTCATATAATACATCGTTTCTTTTTTTAATTTTTTATTGGACATTTCATTTTGCTTTTGTTACATTTTATTAAATGTATTGAAAGGTTGTGTTGGGATTAAGTGTTTTTTTACTTACTATGTCTTGATAACAAGAGCGATACTTTAACAACAAAAGATTTCTCATCGAGCGGTAAAGACCGATTTTCAGAAAGGCCGAAAAGCTTTTCAATGTTCAAGACAATGACTGTAATTCGAAGTAGAAATAATAAAATCAAATATAAATTATAGACCTAACATGGAGACATCTATGAAATACTGGAGAACCCCATTAGATATTGACAAACTCAAAATACCCAGGGGTGAACTCCATATTATTAAAGAACGGTGTAAAGGTTGTGGTTTTTGTGTTGAGTATTGCCCAAAAGGTGTTCTTCAACTATCGACGGAGTTTAATTCCAAAGGATATCACCCGCCTGAGGTCGTTAAGCCTGAGGAATGCGTCAACTGCGATCTATGTGAAATGCTCTGTCCGGATTTTGCCATTTATTGTGTACGGGTGGAGGAAGACGAAAAGGAGGTGTCTAAATGAAAGCCGATCCCAGGAATGTCCTTACCGGCGATCATTACCTTGACGGCAATCATGCCAGTGCCGAGGGAGCTATTGCCGCCGGCTGCAAATTTTTTGCCGGCTACCCGATAACCCCTTCTACTGAGATAGCCGAAAGATTTGCCCGCAGGATTCCCTTAGTGGACGGAGTATTCATTCAGATGGAGGATGAACTGGCCAGCATGAACGCAATCCTTGGAGCTTCGTGGGGCGGAGTTAAATCGATGACCTGCACCTCGGGTCCTGGATTTTCCCTGATGATGGAAAATTTCGGTCTGGGAATAATGCTGGAAACTCCTTGTGTGCTGGTAAACGTACAGCGTGGCGGCCCCTCTACCGGATTACCTACTCTCCCCGGTCAGGCCGATATGATGCAGGCACGTTGGGGTTCCCATGGCGACTATGAGGTCATTGCTCTGGCGCCCGACTCGCCGCAGGAATCGTTCGAACTGACCATCCAGGCTTTTAACCTCTCCGAGAAATACCGCATGCCGGTACTGGTCATGACTGATGAGTGTGTAGGTCATATGACCGAAAAAGTGGTCATTCCACCGGCTGAGGAAATTGAACTGTACGAACGCCGCTATACCGATAAAAAACCAGGTGAAGCCTGGCCTTTTGAAGCAAATGGAGATGATACAGCCCCAATGCTGCCAGTCGGCAAGGGCTACAAATTTCATGTTACAGGTTTAACTCATGATTACAGGGGCTATCCGATAATTGACGCCGAGGCACAGGAAAAAAAGGTGAAGCACTTAGTTGATAAAATCAGGAATCATGTTGACGAAATTATCTGGATCGAGGAGAAGGATGTCGAGGGAGCCGAGCTAGTTGTAATGTCGTATGGAATTTCCTCGAGAGTGGTCCAACCGGCTGTTGCCAAAGCCAGGAAAGAAGGTATAAAAATCGGTCAGATTAAAATGGTAACAGTCTGGCCTTTCCCTGAAAAGCGAGTTAGAGAACTGGCTGAAAAAGTTAAAGCATTAGTAATGGTGGAAATGAATTATGGCCAGGTGTATTTTGAAATGGACCGTTGTGCCGCTGGTAAATGTAAAACCTATCTTTGCGGTCATGCCGGTGGAACTGTACATAAACCGGACGATATATATCAAACTATAAAGGAAGCGGTCAAATGAGTACAAAAGCAGCCCCTCTTAATGTTAAGGAAGATGAAAAAGAACATCCGTTGGAGAATATTCTCCGGATGGATCGTATTCCGCATATATGGTGCCCCACCTGCGGTCTTGGCACCACGGTAACTGCGCTGGCGGCCGCTTTAGAACACCTTAAACTGGATCTGAATAAAGTGGCTATAGTCTCCGGTATAGGTTGCACCGGACGCGTAGCCGGCTATATGAAGCTTGATTCATTTCATACAACACATGGTCGCGCTTTGCCTTTTGCCGTTGGACTGCATATTGCCAGACCGGACATGAAGGTTATCGTTTTTTCAGGAGACGGCGATATAGCTTCAATCGGCGGCAATCATTTCATTCATTCGGCCAGGCGCAACTTCGATATTACCGTCATTTGTGTAAACAATTTTATCTATGCTATGACCGGCGGCCAGGTCGCTCCAACTACTCCAGGAAAGGCTATCACTTCCACTTCGCCGCACGGAAACTACGAGCACCCGTTCAACCTGCCATATCTGGCTGGCGCCTGCGGTGCAACGTATGTCGCCCGCTGGACAGCCCTGCATATTCGTCGTCTTACTACTGCCATGAGTGAAGCCATCAGCAAAAGAGGCTTTTCATTTGTCGAGATCGTCGCTCCATGCTCAACTCTATACGCCCGACTCAATAAGCTTGGTACCGGTCTCGACTTGATGAAATTCTACCATGACAACAGCGTTATTAAACATGGCGCCGATCTCAAAGATGTTGATATCGACTTCCAATCGAAAATAACGGTTGGCAAGTTTGTCGATATCGAAAAACCGACTTATATCGATTCAATGAACGAACACTTGAAAAAGAAATACGGCGACAAGTATAAACTATACGGAGGCGTAAATGGCAATGACTGAGATTAGAATCACGGGATTGGGAGGACAGGGTGTTATTCTCAGCGGGTATATAATCGGCAAAGCGGCTTCTATTTTCAGCAACCAGCATGCTACTTTAACTCAAAGTTTTGGTCCTGAAGCCCGCGGCAGCGCTTGCAGCGCTCAGGTAATCGTTTCCGATGATCGGATACTTTATCCATATATTACCGCCGCCAATATCCTTGTTGCAATGTCCAATGAAGGCTATAAAACTCATAAAGAGACAATCACCGAGGACGGTATAATCGTTTATGACAATGATATGGTGAAAATTGAAAAACATGGACCGAAAGTAAAAACCTACGGAATTCCAGCCACCAGGTTTGCCGAGGATCTTGGCCGTAAAATTATCCTGAATATTATCATGCTTGGCTTCTTCTGCGCTGTTGCAGAAGTGATTGGCAAAGACGCCTTGCGCAAGGCTGTAGAGGACTCGGTTCCTCCCGGTACCGAGGAATTAAACCTCAAAGCTTTCGATAAAGGCTTTGAGTACGGACTGCAATTAAAAGAAAAAACAAAGGTAAAATCATAGATCAGGTCAGCCAACTATGAATTTGCAGCGGAAGGATCAGGCTGTGCCCCAAATGAAAAAAAGAGAAAAAGGGGTTTTAGTCATAGGTGGAGGTATAACCGGGATTCAGGCGGCGCTTGATCTGGCTTCATCCCGGGTGAAAGTATATTTGGTCGAAAAATCTCCTTCGCTGGGTGGGCGGATGGCTCAGCTTGATAAGACCTTTCCCACCATGGATTGCTCTATATGAATACTGGGGCCACGAATGATGGATGCCGGTCGGCATCCCAATGTCGAGGTTATGACTAATTCCGAGCTGATCCATCTTGAGGGCAAAGCAGGTGACTTTCGAGCCACTGTGAAAAGGCATCCCCGTTATGTAAGCGAAGAACTTTGCACTGCCTGTGGCCTCTGCGCCAAGAATTGTCCAATTGAAGTTCCCAGTGAATTCGATTACGGGATAGCAAAACGAAAAGCTATTTATTCACCATTTCCCCAGGCAGTTCCCAACACCTACATCTTAGATAAAGAGAATTGCGATGAATGCGGAATCTGTATTGAGAAATGTCAGAGCAAGGCTATCAACTTCGATGACACTGGAGAAGAAATAGATCTTGAGTTGGGCGCTGTTATTGTAGCCACGGGGTTTGATGTTTATAATGCCTCGGCCATCCCCAGCTATGGATATGGCCTTTATGACAATGTTTTGACCAATATGGAGTTGGAAAGGGTCTTGAATGCCTCTGGTCCAACACGCGGACACATATCAAGGCCATCAGACCAAAAAGCTCCCAAAAAGATTGCCTTTATTCAATGTGTCGGTTCAAGAGGCGAGGGGAAGGAAGCCGGCTGCCAGTATTGTTCGCGGTTTTGCTGTATGAATGCAATCAAAGATTGCTTGCTGGTTAAAGACCATGAGCCGGGCATCGAAGAGCTAACTATTTTCTATATCGACATACGGGCGTCAGGCAAGGGCTTCGAAGAGTTTTATCAGCGTTCAATAGAAATGCCGGAGTTGAAATATGTCCGGGGACGGCCGTCCAAAATAATCGAAGATCCCAAGACAAAGGATTTAATAGTGCATTTTGAGGATGGTGAAACCGGCCAGATCCATCAGGATAGGGTTAATATGGTTGTACTATCGGCTGGTGCGGTAGCCTCCAAATCAAATAAAGGGTTGGCTGAGGTTTTACATATTGAACTTGATGAGAATAACTTTTTCAAAGTTGATACTACATACAATTCACCGCTTCACACATCCAAAGATGGAATTTATGTTTGTGGTTGCGCCGGTGGGATCAACGACATCTCAGATTCAGTGGCCCAGGGTTCCGGGGCAGCGGCCGAGGCTGAAAAACATGTCGCCAAAAATAGAATTGAAGAGGTTAAAAAGGAAATATCCCCTCTTGATACCAGTGGTTCTCCCCGAATCGGTGTTTTCATTTGTCATTGTGGTATTAACATCGCCGGAGTATTGGACACCGCGGCATTGAAAAAATACGCTGGAAGTTTGGCGGATGTAGTCTTTGTCCGAGAAAGCCTTTTCCTGTGTTCTGGCGATGGTCAAAAGCGTATGCAGGATACAATCTTGAAAAAAAATCTAAACCGGGTAGTTGCGGCTGCCTGTACCCCTCGTACTCATGAACCCATTTTTCGTGAAAGTTGTGAGCAGGTTGGCCTTAATCCGTATCTTTTTGAAATAGTCAATGTCCGCGATCAATGCTCATGGGTTCACTCAGATGTTCCCGATGCCGCCACACAAAAGGCTAAAGACCTCCTGAAAATGGGCGTTGCCAAAGCGCGCTATCTTCAACCGCTTTATAAAAATTCAATCCCTATCAATCAAAGCGTGATGGTTGTGGGCGGCGGAGTTGCCGGTATGCGGGCTGCGTTAGATCTTGACGCTCAAGGGTTTAAAGTTTTTCTCATCGAGAAGGAAGGCCGTCTTGGCGGTCGTTTGAATCAACTGACGAAAGTATATCCGGCTGATCTTAATGCAGTTGAGCTTGCCCGGGCGATGGTCGAAAAGCTGAATAATAGCCGGGTCGAGGTGATGGCCTCGACAGAGATTACCTCAATTACCGGTTTCATAGGCAATTTTGACGTCTCCACTACCAATGAAAATTTCAAAGCTGGTACAATTGTCATAGCTACCGGCGCTAACGTCTACGAGCCCCTGGATGAATTTGGATATGATAAATATGAGAATGTTATAACGAACCAGGACCTCGAAAACATTCTGCATGACACAAAAGGTGAAATCAAAATAGGCGGTAAAACTCCTGAAACGGTGGTTTTTGTGCAATGCGTTGGTTCGCGTGACCCGGAAAAGAACGCCTACTGTTCGAGATTTTGCTGTCCTACTACGATTAAGCAGGCTGTTCGGTTGAGACAGGCCGGCGTAAACGTGGTCGTGCTTCACCGGGATATGCGTACGGTGGGAGCGAAAGCAGAAGAGCATTACCGTCACGCCCGCTCGCTTGGAGTGAAATTTATACGGTATACTACTGAAAGATTCCCCAGAGTAATAGGAAAAGGTAAAATCGCAAAGAGCGTCGAAATCCTCGAACTGGCTTTGAATCGAATTCTCGAAGTGCAGGTTGATTTTGTAGTACTGGCCAGCGGTATGGTCCCTAACAAAAAGACCACCGAAAAGCTTCACGATATTCTTAAAGTGCCGCGTGGCGCCGACGGCTTTTTTATGGAGCTTAACGCCAAGCTCGGTCCGGTTGAAACTACAACTGAGGGAGTATTTTTAGCGGGATGTGTTGGCGGTCCCAGAGATATATCCGACTCAATCGCCCAGGGATCGGCTACCGCCGCCAAGGTTGCCCGGTTTATTGCCCGTGATACTGCAGCGCTTGAACCGACTACGTGTACCGTTGAGCTGGCATTATGCCGGGCCTGCGGGCGGTGCGTGGAAATCTGCGATTATCATGCGCCATCGCTGGTGATAACAGATTCCGGTTACCAGGCGGCCGAGATAAACCAGGCATTATGCAAGGGGTGCGGTACCTGCGCAAGCTGGTGCCCGACCGGCGCGATCACCTCCTTACATTTTACTGACGAGCAGATCGATTCAATGATGGATGTGTTACTGGCAGGTAAGGAATAAAATATGGCAACAAAGACTATTGCTAATAAAAAGAAGAAATCGAGTAAGAAAAAGTTTGTGCCCAATATTGTTGCGTTTGCCTGCAACTGGTGCAGTTATGCCGGAGCTGATAATGCCGGCGTAAATCGAATTCAATATTCACCTAACTTCAGGGTTATCCGGACAATGTGTTCAGGTCGGGTAACGCCAGGATTCGTATTAAAGGCATTGAAAATGGGCGCCGACGGCGTGCTCGTTTCGGGATGCCATTTCGGCGACTGCCACTATATATCCGGCAACTATAAAGCCGTCGATCAGTTTGAAAAAACAAAGGCTCTGGTAAAGACTCTGGGTCTGGAGGATGAACGCATTCGCCTTGAGTGGGTTTCAGCAGCCGAGGGACCGCGCTGGGCGGAAGTGATAAACGAATTCGTTGGGCAGATCACAGCTCTGGGTCCGAGCCCGCTCAATAATAAACCAAAGTACGAGAATTAGTGCCTATGGAAATAGTCACTGAAAAATTAAGAAAAAATCGAGCGTTTCTTTGCCTGGAATGCGGCAAGTGCACCGCGGTGTGTCCAATTTCAACATATAATAATAACTACTCTCCGCGTCGTCTGCTGGCTGAAGGAGTTTTCTACGAGGCAAAGGATTTAATCACTGATAACCTTCTCTGGTCATGCCTGACCTGCCAGCTTTGTTCGCAGAGATGTCCTGTTGACGTTAAATTCTCCGAGTACATGCGGGATGTCCGCGTGGAAGCTCACAAACAGGGGCAGACTGGAAATCCATCACACGGAGGCGCCCTGCAATATATTATGGAAATGGCCGCCTCACCCAAGCTCAAACAGAATCGAACCGGCTGGATTAATGATAAACTTAAAGTGAAAAAGAAAGGCAATGTAGTTTACTTCGCCGGTTGTTTGCCATATTACCAGGATTTCTTTGCTAAGGATTTCGATTTTACTCCGATTTCCATTGCTCGGGATTCAGTTAAAATACTCAACAGCCTTGGCATTGAACCGGTAGTTATGGATAACGAACGCTGCTGCGGACATGACCTTTACTGGCTGGGCCGACTCGATAAATTCGATGAACTGGCGGAATTAAATATCAAAGCTATTAAAGATACGGGCGCCGAAACGATAATCACCTCCTGTCCGGAGTGTGCAGCTGCTTTAAAACAGCTTTACCCCGAAAGACTGGGCGCTCATGGTCTGGAAATCAAGCACATAACCCAGGTGGTTTTTGAAAATATCGATAAACTGAAATTTAAGAATCTGGATGCTAAGGTGTCTTTCCAGGACCCGTGCCGCCTGGGACGATATATGGATATTTATGACGAACCACGCCAGGTTCTAAAAGCCATTCCGGGGCTTGAGATCAAGGAGATGCTGCACAACAGGCGCGGCGCTGTTTGTTGCGGTACGACCAACTGGACAAACTGTGATGCAATATCCAAGCAGATTCAAAAAAGCAGGTTGATTGAGGCTAAAGACGCTGGAGCGGAAACCCTAGTAACCGCCTGCCCAAAATGCCAGATTCATTTCAGGTGCGCTGAATGCTGTGAGGAAAAAGATAAAGTGAATATTAGAATAACTGATTTTGTTAATATTGTTGCTTCGGCCCTTAAGGGTTGAACCTGCAATATGAGGTTGATAATATGATGATTATTTCAGGCAAGCCGGGAGTCTTGATATGGCAGATGCATTAGCAAAACCCGAGGACTTGCGTATAGGTGTGTTTGTATGTGAGTGCGGGCTTAATATCGCCGGCACTGTGGACTGCGCCGCTGTCAGCGAATATGCAAAAACTCTCGATGATGTTGTAGCGGTAGTCCAGAACAAGTATACCTGTGCAGACCCCGGACAAAATGAAATTAAAAAAGCTATCGCCGAACACAATCTCAATCGTGTTGTGGTAGCTTCCTGCACTCCAAAAATTCATGAACCAACTTTCAGGCAGTGTGTGGCGGATGCCGGTTTGAACCCTTACCTGTTCGAGATGGTAAATATCCGTGAGCAATGCAGCTGGGTTCATCAAAACGAAAAAGAGAAAGCTACCGAGAAAGCCAAGGATCTTATTCGAAGCGGTGTGGCGCGGGCTCGATTCCTTGAACCACAGACTGAGGCTGTAGTACCGGTTACAAAAGCCGCCTTAGTTATTGGAGGCGGAATCGCCGGTATCCAGGCGGCGCTCGATTTGGCCGACGGCGGCCATAAAGTCTACTTGGTTGAAAAAGAACCAACCATTGGCGGGATTATGGCGGCGCTTGATAAAACCTATCCCACGATGGACTGTTCGATATGAATACTCGGTCCCAAAATGATGGATGTCGGTCGACATCCAAATGTTGAGATGTTAACTTTCAGCGAGGTTGAGCAAGTCACAGGTTTTGTCGGGAATTTCAATGTCACAGTTCGTAAAAAAGCCCGTTATGTCAACCCGGACGAATGCACATCCTGTGATGAATGTACCAAAGTGTGCCCGGTTGCTGTGCCCGATGAATATCAGCAGGGATTTTCATCACGCAAAGCTATCTATCTGCCTTTCCCTCAGGCTGTGCCGTCATCATACATACTCAATATGGAAAACTGTCTTGGCAATAATCCTATAGCCTGCGGTAAATGCCAGGATGTTTGCGAGAAAAAATGCATCAATTATGACGATAGTGATGAGCTGATCAATATCGAAGTTGGGGTTATTATTGCCGCTACCGGCATGGAAGTTTATGATCCAACCGAATATGATGAATACGGCTACACCCGTTATGAGAACGTTATAACCAGCCTGGAGTTTGAGCGGCTGATCTGCGCCGGCGGTCCCACCGAAGGACATTTCATCCGCCCGACTGACCGCGAAACCCCTAAGAGTATAGGTTTCATCCAGTGTGTCGGTTCCCGCTCTACTGATGGCCGCGGTAATCCCTATTGCAGTAATATATGTTGTATGAACACCGTTAAGGATACGCTTTTGTTATGCGATCACTATTCGGGCGTTGAGATCAAAGTTTTCTATATGGATATCCGCGCCTTCGGTAAAGGCTTTGAGGATCTCTATATGCGCAGTAAAGAGGAGGGTGTTAAGTACATCAGGGGAATCCCCGGCGAGGTTGTCGAAAATTCTGATAATAAGAATCTAATCTTGACAGTAGAAAACACAACTACCGGCAAGCTTGAGAAACACGATCTGGAAATGCTGGTGCTTTCTCAGGGAGTAATTCCTCGAAAGGACAACGCTAAGATTAGACAGCTTCTCACTCTGTCGACCACCTCAGATGGCTTCATAATGGAGTCGCATCCCAAGTTAAAACCGGTTGATGCTCCGACCAAGGGCATATTTCTGGCCGGATGTATGGAATCGCCCAAGGATGTCAAGGACAGCGTGACTCAGTCAGGGGCGGCGGCGGCTCGGGCCAGTATTCTGCTTAACGCCGGTGAGACCAAGGTCGAGGCGATCACTTCGATGGTCGATCCTGATAAATGCAACTATTGCGGAGTATGTTCAAGAGTATGCCCATACAATGCGATTCTTGCTCCAGACAAGAAAACTAAAAAGCTGCCGACTATTATCCAGGCCGCCTGTGCTGGATGCGGCGCCTGTGCATCCGAATGCCAGCAGGATGCGATTTATATGCGTCACTTCCGCGATGAACAGCTTACAGCCCAGGTCGAGGCCATCCTTGCAGAGGATCCATATAAACAACTTGTAGTCTTTGCCTGCAACTGGTGCAGTTATGCCGGCGGCGATATGGCTGGCACATCACGGCTTCAGTACCCGACTGCCTGCCGTTTGATAAGGACTATGTGTTCCGGTCGTGTCGATGAGAAATTCGTCCTTCAGGCTTTTAAACTGGGCGCTCCGATGGTGCTGGTCTCCGGATGTCATTTTACCGATTGCCATTATATCAGCGCTGTCCACTGGACTCAGAAGCGTATGGACCGGTTGTGGAATAAGCTGGATAAACTTGGCATCCGTCCCGAACGTCTTCAACTGGAATGGATTTCAGCCGCTGAGGGTCAGAAGTTTGCCAAAGTCATGCGCAACATGGAAGAAAAACTGGCCACGGTAACCCAGGAAGAAATCGAATACACAATGAAAGCGCTGGCCGAAGATGAAGAAAAGGAAAAAGTCAAAAAGCAAAAAAAGGATAAAGCTGTGGAGGTGAGTTCCTGATGGCGCCAAGAGAAGTACTGTTTAAATGCTTAAACTGTATGCATGAATATCCCGGCATGTTCGATATGGACAATGTAACCGAGCGGGTTTGTCCCAAGTGCCGTTCAAACAGTGTCCGGCGTTTACCGAAACCGAAACCGGATAAGAAATAAAAAAGCGGTTAAATTTAATTTAAATAACGCGTAGGGGCGAATTGCCATTCGCCCTCATGGCGCAAGGTGGTTATCTGGTCTGCTTGTACAGTTGGGGCACACGAGGACGTGTGCCGCCCACGGAGCTTGTAGGGTTTGATTGATCAAACCCTATAATTACACACAAAACAATAGAGTAGGTCAGAAGCTGCAGCTTCTGACATCCCTTTTCCAATGAAGATTCGAATCGCTATTTGGAGGAATTATCGGAAATCGTCAGGAGCCACGGCTCCTGACCTGCTATCTGCTCGCAGTAGGGACAGAACACTGTTATGTCCCTACAGATAACTGCCCCAAATGCCCCTCAAACAGCGTCCGGCGTCTGCCCAAACCCGAGCCGGTGAAGAAATAGATAGGCGGTAGGGATTTGATTAATCAAATCCCTGCTACTACATATCATGACCGGGAACCTCACCCGGATGCCCCATCCATCTCGTTCCCAAAATCTATTTGGGAACGCAATGATAACAGAAACTCCGTTTAACTTAACTAAATGAGCAATCTGCTTCTGATTCGGGTCGATCTGAGTTCGACCGCTACTGATATGATTTTTGTTAGCTGTATATATTAGGATTTGTCCGTAGGGCGCAGGTCTCAAACCTGCCCGAATAACTGCATTGTTGGCAGACTGTGACGTCTGCTGGGTGCCCTATAGCTTGCTATCCCGCATTATTCACAAATCTTAAAATGTGCCGGCATCCGCCACAGGCAGATTCTTCTGCCGGAGCTGTCGGAAGTTGCCTCCGACAGCACAAAATGCAGATTTTTGCATAAACCTTTAGTGTTATGATTTTTTTAATACGAAATTAACAACAGCATTATTATATTAGAAAATTCTTAATGTTTCTTAAAGAGTTTAATGGATAATTACCATTTGAATATCCATGACATTTGTACCGGTAGGGCCGGTTTTTATAAGGTCGCCCAGGCGGTCAAAATATTCGTAGCTGTTGTTATTTTCAAGATATTCTCTGGCGTTCAAATCGATATCAATTCCTCGGGATACCGTTGTGCAATCGGCGAAGGCGCCGGCGGCATCGGTGAAACCATCGCTGCCATCCGTGCCGAATGAGGCGACTAATACATTTTCGAGATTATTCATTTCTAAAGCCGCCGCCAGGACCAGCTCCTGGTTTGGTCCTCCTTTACCATCGCCTTTCTGGGTAATATTCGTTCTGCCGCCAAATAATAATACTGCAGGGGGACTTCCAGGCTCTCTCCTCTTAAGAATATCCTTCGCTTTTTCAACCAATTGACGTCCTGCATCCCTGGCTTCGCCAGTAATACCGGTAGCTAATATCTTCGCCTCATAACCAAGATAGCTGGCTGTTTGCCGAGCCGATTCCAGCGCCTCCCGATTAGAGGCGACAATATATTTGATGTTTTTTTTGAATAGTGGATCACCCGGTTTGGGAGTTTCTTTGACTTCTCCCAAGATGCCCTTCAAGATATGGTTTCGCACCGATTTTGGAAGTATGGTTGAGAGTTCATATTTATCGATTACTTCCAGAGCGTCGGCATAAGTGGTAGTATCGGCGGTGGTAGGGCCTAATCCTATCATTGATAAATCATCGCCAACAACATCAGAGATTGCCAATGTTATAATTCTCGTTGGCTGAGCTGCCCTGGCTAACTGGCCACCCTTAATTCTCGATATATGCTTGCGTATTATGTTAATTTCATGACTATCCGCGCCGCAGCCAAGTAAGATTTCGAGGCTTCTCTGTTTATCTTGATGCGGTATTGGAGGATAAGGCAACGACCATATCGATGACGCTCCGTCGGAAAGCAGACAGATAATCAGGTCGTCAGGACCGGATTTTTTCATCATCTCGTATGTTTTTTTAGCCGCCAGAAAACTGTTTTCATCGGGAATTGGATGGCCGGCAATTGCCACATGGATTTTGTGAAGACGTACATCATACCCCTGCTTGATACATATCAGGCCGCTCTTTATGCGATGTACTAAAATATTTTCTATGGCTTTGGCCATATATGCCGATGCTTTTCCAGCGCCTATGACGTATATATTTTCATAATTGTCCAAGTAGATTATTTTGTCTTCAATATGAAGCTCCTCATATTTTAGCCTGATGTGTTTTCTTACAGCATCTTCAGCATCAATCGATTCTATAGTTTGCCAGATAATTCTAAAGGCATCTTTTCTGAACCTTGTCAATCTGGCATTTAATTCATCCACTATTTTACAGACTCCTTGTTTTCCATTAATGCTTAAACATTGGACTTGCGGCTTATCAAGATTCTTTCGTAGAGCCAAAGTTGATATATTATTAACACTTAAGAAATTATACCATTCTGTACAATGGCAATCAACAAATAAATCTGAAACTATTTGAAACGATCTATTTTGCTGTAAGCTATTTATTTATCCTGTTAATGTGTTTTCTTTTAAAATACATGTAAGCGCCGGCAGCGCCGATTCCAATAAGTACCATGCCAATAAATATGGTGGCTATACCGGTAATCTTTGAACTGCTGTCAAAATGCAATATCATGGTTATTCCCAGAAGACCTAAAAAAATAGAAATTATTAACTGAGTGGGTTTCAAACGTTGATCTCCGAAATTGATTATCACCTGTATAACTTAATATATATATCGGTAGAATTATAGTTATTTAAAACAAAAATTAATTTTTACCCGGGGCTGCAAACATCCGGATACATCTTCCGGCAAGTTGAATTTCGTATCATTGAAGAATCAGGCTATATTCCCTGAATCTGATATGCTTTAACAAGTTGTCATTTTGAAGCGGCATTATCTGCGTTTTCAATTGACTTTGGAATAATAATTAATAATATTTAAAATTATCTATGGATATTAAACCTGATTTTAGAGGGCAATGATGAAAGGACTTAAACCGGAAGATATAAAAGTCATTTTGGCAACCGATTGTGGTTCCACCACTACCAAGGCTATATTAATTGAATATCATGATGGTGAGTATCGTCTTATCGTGCGAGGCGAAGCGCCTACAACGGTGGAAGCGCCGTTTGAGGATGTAACAATGGGGGCGCTTAATGCCATTGGCGAGGTTGAGGAGCTTTCAGGCAGAAAGCTTTTAGATGAAAAAAACAGGATTATTTCGCCGACAAAAAGTAACGCGGGAACAGATATTTATATCTCGACCTCTTCTGCCGGTGGGGGTCTGCAGATGATGGTAACCGGCGTAGTCCGATCAATGACTGCCGAATCTGCGGAGAGGGCAGCCATGACCGCCGGCGCTATCGTAATGGACGTTATTGCCTCTAATGACAAGCGGCTGCCCCACGAGCAAATCGAGAGAATACGTCATCTTCGTCCCGATATGATTCTATTGTCTGGCGGTATCGATGGCGGCACAACCACACACGTAGTTGAACTGGCCGAATTAATTGCCGCGGCTGATCCCAAACCCCGCCTTGGTTCAGGCTACAATCTGCCGGTGATTTATGCCGGCAATGTCGATGCCCGTGAGGCTGTAAAGGAAACCCTTGAAAATAAAACCGCTCTCGATATCGTTGATAACTTACGGCCTGTGCTCGAACGGGAAAACCTGATACCGGCTCGGGAAAAAATACACGACCTATTTATGGAACACGTGATGGCGCAGGCGCCGGGTTATTCCAAACTGATGTCCTGGACCGACGCCCCGATAATGCCTACCCCAGCCGCAGTGGGATTGATTATCAAGACTATTGCCGACCTTGAAGATATTGAAGTCGTGGGCGTTGATATAGGCGGCGCCACGACAGATATTTTCAGTGTGTTCCGTCCGGAGGGCAGAGAAGGGATATTTAACAGAACGGTTTCGGCAAACCTCGGCATGAGTTATTCCGTATCAAATGTATTCGCCGAGGCGACCCTGCCCAATGTGATGCGCTGGGTTCCGTTTGATATGGATGAGCGCGATCTTAGGAACAGAATTAAAAACAAGATGATTCGTCCTACCACCATACCTCAGTCCCTGGAGGAATTGGTTCTTGAACAGGCTATCGCCAAGGAGGCTCTGCGGCTGGCATTTATACAGCATAAATCTTTTGCGACGGTACTCAAAGGCGTTCAGCAGCAGCGGACTATTGCCGACGCTTTTGAGCAGACAACCTCTGGAGCGACGCTGGTTAACCTGATGAGCTTGAACATGCTGGTTGGCTCCGGCGGCATATTATCGCATGCCCCTCGCCGTCAACAGGCCGCATTGATGGCAATTGACGCATTTCTGCCTGAGGGAGTTACCCGTCTGGCAGTCGATTCAATCTTCATGATGCCGCAGCTTGGCGTGCTTTCAAGCCTTCACAAGAAAGCCGCCACCGAGGTGTTCAACAAGGACTGCCTGATACATCTCGGTACCTGTATTGCCCCGGTTGGAGGGGGCAAAGAGGGTAAAGAAATAGTCAGCTATAAAATCGAGCTTCCTGACGGTAAGATTGAAGAGGGCAATATCATATTCGGCCAGATGAAACTGATTAAGCTGGGTATCGGTGAGGACGGTATTCCACTGAAAGCAAAAGCTGAGTTTACGCCGGCGCGTGGTTTTGATCTGGGACGCGGCAAAGGAACGAAAATTGAAGGTTCGGTTTCAGGCGGTGTAGTTGGTATTGTTATAGATGGCCGCGGCCGCCCGTTTAACCTTCCCATCGAGGCCAAAACCCGTGTTGCCAAGCTCAAAGAGTGGATGCTTGAACTGGATATCTATCCCGAAGATGGATTGGATAGTTTAATCAGTCAGTATTAAGTTATAGAAAGCCATGAACATTAGCCGTTATTTTGTTTTTACGGATGGCGGTTTTTTTACCAGAGCAAAACCAACTCGTTTTGTGATAATCAATTAGAGCGGGTCATGTTAATCGAACCCGGGGATATTTATTAAAAACCTCAAAATTCATGCGGTAATTCTATTTCTTGCTTGACTTATTTCTTGACTTTGGTTTCTTTAATCTTGTAAGTCTTTTCGGTGTGCGAATTTTTTATACAGCAATAAGAGTTACGATTGAGCACGTTTTTTGAATGTTGAAGTAATAAATGGATGAAAATAGCCGATTATAAAATATATTGCTATGAATAACTGTTTTGGTTTCTTTATGTGAATTGAATGCCAAGGAGGAATAAAAATGCCAAGAAAACAAACCACTAAAAAAGCAACCGCAAGAAAAACAACGAGCAGGAAAACAACTGCTAAAAAGGCTGCAACTAAAAAGATAATCATGAAGCATCCCGATGATTATACTACTAGAATCCGCCAGAAAGCCTATGAAAATTACCTTAATAAAGGCGGCTATCATGGGGATGATATGGCTGATTGGCTTAAGGCGGAAAAGGAGATTAAAGAAAAATACGCGGTTGGGTAAGCCGAACTCTTATATGAGTCAATTGCCATAGACAGCAGGCTGCGTCCAATATTATAAAGCATTGTTGTTGAAACAAGGTTTTAACATCATATGCATGTATAAGTGTGCCCGTTAAAATTCGAAAACCGGGTTGCCTCGTCTTATAATAATCCGGCTTTGCCTTTCTCTTAATAGCTTAAATGGCGTTCTATAATATCTGCAGTAATATTAAAGTATAAACAGATAATTCAAATGGTCAACACGAGTATAATACTAACCCCAATTATTTATAAAATCTATTTTATCATTAAAAATTAGCTTTTAATCCTTTGGATAATAATATGATAGAAATAATGTCAGGAATCCATTAAAAATACAGAGTGTCTTTGTGCTGTCGGAAGTTATTTCCGACAGTTCTGGCAGAAGTCCGCCTATGGCGGATGCCAGCACATGTTATCGTTTGTGAATAATGTAGCCTAAGACTATACGTATATATGGATGTGTATTCTAACAGGGACTGCCTCAATTGGGGTTACATAGGGCAGATCTTCGATTGCCGTCTATGTGAAGACCAGAACATTCCCCTTTTTCATCTCCTGAAAAAACAATAATCTGAATATTTACTCAAAAGCATCCCAAACGGGTCGTCGGCCACCCTCTAAAAAAAATCATTTTTTTTGTCTTATGGTTAAATTTTATTTGAATTTCTTGATAAATTACTCCTATAATTTTCATGGAGTTCGGGAATTTGCAATAATGAGCCAAAAGGGTAATCATTTAATCGAGGTTAGATTTTAAAAAAATTTAAAACATATTAAAACAACTGTTAACCCTTAACCAGGAGAGGGCGCATGCCAGCTAAGAAAAAGGCTAAGAAAAAAGCCACCAGGAAAAAAGCAACTAAGAGAAAAGTAGCTAAGAAAAAAGCTACCAGGAAAAAAGTTGCCAAAAAGAAAGTAACGAAAAAGAAAGTTACTAAGAAAAAGGCTAAGAAAAAAGCCAAACGTAAACCCAATCCCGCTTTCATGAGGCCCTGGAATATCAGCGCCGCCTTAGGGGATGTTATTGGCGGCAAGCCGATACCAAGAACTGAGGTTACCAAAAAGATCTGGGCTTACATCAAGAAAAACGGTCTGCAGGACAGAGTGAAAAGGACCATGATAAACGCTGACGCCAAACTGTTAAAAGTTTTCGGCGGCAAAAAGAAAGTCAGCATGTTTGAAATGACAAAGCTGATTTCAAAGCACCTTTCATAGGGCAGACCTATTTTTTCAGACGTATAAGGCTGGATTATTATACGATCCAGCCTTTTAATATTTGGCGTTGCCCATATGGAAATTTTAAGTGATGGTATTATGTTTGATTATTGTTAGGCGTCTATAATGTCTAATCTATGTCGTAATAATATTTCAATAAACAAATATCCTTATTTCGAATGGTTTGGCGTCGATAATGATCAGGAAATTCAAGTAATAAGACATTGGAGGGAATATGGCGACCGGACATATTGAAAGCTCGTTCGGGCTTGACAGCCATGGCATAATAAATATCCGTCAGGCACACTGGAACCTTAACACACCGGCTCTCTATGAAGAAATAATCAAACGAAGAGAAGGGTATGTAGCTCATCTTGGACCGATTTCTGTCCGGACGGGTCAGCATACCGGCCGGGCGGCTCATGATAAGTTCATTGTCGAGGAATCCTCAAGCAAAGACAAAGTCTGGTGGGGGAAAGTAAATAAACCATTCAGCCAGGAAAAATTTAATTTATTGTTTAATCGTCTGCTGGCATATCTTCAGGGAAAAGACCTTTATATTCAGGATTGCTATGCCGGAGCCAACAAAGAGTTCCAACTGCCGATCAGGGTTATTACAGAAACTGCCTGGCATAATCTTTTCGCCAGGACAATGTTTATTCAGGCCGAAATAGAGTCTTTAAAACATCATGTCCCTGAATTTACAATCCTGCATGTTCCCAATTTTATGGCGATGCCGGACCTTGATTGCACCAACTCTGAAGCCTTTGTGATATTGAACCTGGGTAAGAAGTTAGTCCTCATTGGCGGGACCAGCTATGGCGGGGAAATAAAAAAATCGATTTTCACTGTTTTAAATTATCTTCTTCCTCTGGACAATGTCCTGTCGATGCACTGTTCGGCAAATATTGGCGCCGATGATGATGTCGCTTTGTTTTTTGGTCTATCGGGAACCGGTAAGACTACTCTGTCGGCAGATCCTGAAAGACGTCTGATCGGCGATGATGAGCACGGTTGGAGTCAGAGCGGCATCTTCAATTTCGAGGGCGGCTGTTATGCCAAAGTAATAAGGCTTTCTCCTGAGGCAGAGCCGGAAATCTTCAATACTACTCGCAGGTTCGGGACTATTCTTGAAAATGTAGCTTTAGATATCTGGACAAGACGTCTCGACCTCGATGATGATACCCTTACTGAAAATACGCGCGCCGCTTATCCTTTAACTCATATTCCCGACATCTTCAAAGGAGCATCAGCCGGCCATCCGAAAAATATTATTATGCTTACCTGTGATGCTTTTGGCGTTATGCCGCCGGTTGCCCGTTTGACGCCGGTTCAGGCTATGTATCATTTTATGTCGGGCTATACCGCCAAAGTAGCCGGCACCGAGAAAGGTCTTGGCAGTGAGCCGCAGGCTGCGTTCTCCGCTTGTTTCGGAGCGCCATTTATGGTATTGCACCCCTTCAAATATGCCAGGCTCCTCGATGAAAAAATCAGGAAACACAATGTTAACTGCTGGCTGGTTAACACCGGCTGGACCGGCGGTCCTTATGGAACGGGCAAAAGGATTAAAATCGCTTTCACCAGGGCAATGGTTAAAGCCGTCTTAAACGGAACTTTGGCGCAAGCAAATATGTTTAAAGACCCAATCTATGGTTTCGATGTTCCGAAGACCTGCCCGGGGGCGCCATCCGAACTGCTGAATCAACGCAACACCTGGCAGGACAAAGGCAAATATGACAAAACCGCCCAAAAACTTGCCGGTATGTTTAAAGATAATTTCAAACAATTCGAGGATGAGGCTCCCGAGGAGGTCAAAAACGTTGGACCTCAATAGCAAAATTTGCCATCATGTTTCAAATAACCGAATTTAATTAGTGCTATGCTTCATTACTGTCGGGACTTCTGCGGGGATGACAGTTATGAGTTTATTATTTATGAAAAGGCCGGACAACAATGATAATATTTATATAGTCCGGCGATACCTTGGAAAAGTGTTTAAAAATATCGAAACCGGCGGTAACTAAAGTAATCAGCTTAAAAATACAAAGCAGATAAGCTTATTTGCCGATATAAATATAGATGATTTACATTTTAGCGATCGGATTGAAGATTTCGATGAGAAAACGGGCTTTTTTAGGGTAATGAATTTTTTCATAAATATGTTGAAATTATGAAAATATTTGTTAAACTATTATCATTATTTTCGTAAAATATTTTTATTCAGGAGTTTAAAATGGCAAAAGCATTCGACACATTTTTAATTAAGGCGGCTTTACCAGATGAATTGCTGCCCTTAAATGAATTGGCCTACAACCTGCGCTGGTCCTGGGACTTTGAGGCAATACAGCTTTTCCGACGGCTCGATCGCGATTTGTGGCTTGAAACCAATCATAACCCGGTGAGAATGCTTGGCAAAATTAAACAGGATAAGCTCAGCCAGGCGCTCAATGATGAAGGATTTATGGCTCAGCTTGATCGGGTATATAAAGATCTTCAAGATTACCTTGTGAGTCCGGGATGGTTTGAAAGTACCTATGGCAAATTTAATGATCCAAAAATTGCCTACTTCTCAATGGAATATGGGCTGACTGAATGCATGCCTATCTATTCCGGCGGTCTGGGTATTCTGGCAGGCGATCATCTAAAATCGGCCAGCGAACTTGGTCTTCCTCTGGTGGGCATAGGGCTTTTATATCAAAGAGGTTATTTTCAGCAATATCTTAACGCCGATGGCTGGCAGCAGGAAACATATCCCGATAACGATTTCTACAACATGCCCATAAAACTTGAACTTGACGATGATGATCTGCCTATATTGGTGAACATAGAATTTCCGGACCGGACTGTTTATTGCCGAATATGGCGAGCCCGGGTAGGGCGCATATCATTATATCTATTAGACACAAATACTCCAGAAAACAGTTATAATGATCGCAAGATTACCTACCAGTTGTATGGCGGCGATAATGAAACTCGCATCCAGCAGGAGTTAATCCTGGGTGTCGGCGGAATGAAAGCTTTAAGGAAACTCGATATTCATGTACATGTCTGCCATATGAACGAAGGGCATGCCGGTTTTATGCCTTTAGAAAGAATGAAACACAGGATTATCACCGACAATTTAACTCTGGATGAGGCAGCCCAGATTGTTAAGTGCGGAACAATATTCACCACTCATACGCCGGTGCCGGCAGGGATTGATAAGTTCCATCCAACCCTGGTTGAGATGTATTTAAGAAACATTTTTGATAAATCGGGAATGAAAAAAAGTGATTTTTTAAGTTTGGGTAGATTTAACCCTGATAACGACGGCGAAGCTTTTAATATGGCTCTTTTGGCTCTGCGAACAACGGCCTACGCTAATGGAGTGAGCAGGTTTCATGGCGAGGTATCGCGTCAGATGTGGCAATCGATATGGCCCAGAGTTCCTCTCAACGAAGTTCCGATAAGTCATGTCACCAATGGCATCCATACTCATTCCTGGATTTCACACGAGATGTCCGAATTGTACCTGAGATACCTGGGACCCGGCTGGCTGAAAAAACCGGGCGATCAGACTATCTGGCAGCGAGTTGAAAGAATCCCCGATGTCGAGCTGTGGCGTATCCATGAACGCCGCCGTGAACGTCTGGTAGCTTTCACTCGCAGAAGATTGGCCGAACAGTTAAAACGCCGGGGCGCCAGTTTCAAAGAAGTGAACAATGCATATGAAGCTTTAAACCCCGAGGCGCTCACTATTGGTTTTGCCCGAAGGTTTGCCACCTACAAAAGGGCGACTCTGGTATTAAGAGACATGGAACGATTGAAAAAGATAATGACTGACAGTGAACGGCCGGTTCAGATTATCTTTGCCGGTAAAGCGCACCCGCACGATAACGGCGGCAAAGACCTTATTAAGCAAATCGTGCACTATGGCCGTGATGAAAATGTCCGGAATCACATAGTTTTTTTGGAAAACTATGATATTAATGTCGCCCGATACCTGGTCCAGGGTGTGGACTTATGGTTGAATACGCCCAGGCGGCCTCTTGAGGCCAGCGGCACCAGCGGCATGAAGGTCATCCCGAATGGCGGTTTGAATTTAAGTATTCTCGATGGCTGGTGGTGCGAGGGATATGACACCGATACTGGCTGGGCAATTGGCGCCGGTGAATCGTATGACGATCCCAACTACCAGGATGAAGTGGAAAGTAAAGCGTTATACGATGTTCTTGAAAATGAGATTATCCCGCTCTTTTATCATGTAGGGACTGATGGCCTACCGCGGCAGTGGATAGCCAGGATGAAAAATTCCATTATGAAGCTTTCACCGATTTTCAATACCAACAGGATGGTAAAAGAGTACACCGATACATTCTATATGAAGGCTTATGATAACTGGAAAAACCTTTCAGCGGATGATTTCGCCAGAACAAAAGAACTGGTTAAATGGAAAAAGTTTGTTAAAGATCACTGGCATGAGGTTCAAATCATAAATGCCGGCGTTCAGAAAAAGGAAGTCGAGGTCGGGTTTGCTCTTAAAATTGAAGCCGAAATCAAACTGGGCAATCTAAAACCCGAGGACGTGACCGTTCAGATTTATAACGGACCGCTGGATAGCGACTACAATATAATCGAAAGCAATACCGATGCCATGAAATATGCTGGTCCGGTTCAGGATAATCTTTATAAATATGAGGGTTTCATCCCCTGTGATGAAAGCGGGTTGTTCGGCTATTCTGTTAGAATAATGCCCAACCATCAAGACCTTATCGACCAGTTCGGCCTGGAAAATATACGATGGATCGGCGATACAATTGTAAAGCCTGAAACTGAAAAAGTTGCCATCAAATCGGATTTGTAATAATATACCGCTAAGAACGATACTCGCCTGGAATTCTTTTAACCTATAATTCACTAAGGGCTTGACATATTAGCTGGTTAATATATATTGCCGCAATCCGGCGCTATCGTCTAGTGGACTAGGACGGGTGGTTCTCAGCCATCAAACCGGGGTTCGATTCCCCGTAGCGCTACCAGTTAACTCGTTAATATATTATATCTTATAAAGATATTCAGCCATGTATTCTTTTACATCATATTCTCAAGATTTTTATCAATAAGATAAAATATATATTGCATTTTGTGTAATCTTTATTATTATATTTACAAGGATTATTAATATGCATTCTGATAAAAACAGTTTGCATTTATAGAGGATACCATGAAAAAATTTATATTTTTCGCCATGATTTCGATATTATTACTTTTATCTGGTACTGTTTCAGATCTATCGGCAGATACCATTATCCCCGGTGGATATGTCTCAGGTACCTGGACAGCGACCGGCTCGCCGTACCTGATACAGGGAGATATCACAATTCATACCGATTCAACACTAACTATCGAACCGGACGTGCATGTAAATTTCCAGGGACATTATATATTTATTGTGAATGGAGAGCTTCAAGCGGTCGGGACGGAAGCCGATTCGATCTGTTTTTTCGCCGCCGATACCGTTATTGGCTGGAAAGGGATTTCTTTTGGTGAGCCCGGAATCGGTCAAATCGCATTCGCCACCGTGCAGTATGTTCGCAGCAACGAATGGGGTGTTTCGGCCATTTATTGTGGAACTTCGGGACATATGACAATTGCCCATAGCGAAATCAAGAATAACACCGGATATTACGGTGGTGGTATATGGCTGGACCCCACATGGGGAGCCAATTTCACCATCTCGCATTGTAACATATCCCACAATGAAGCAAGCCAGTATGGCGGAGGAATCTACGGCGGGGGAACCGGCATCATCGAATATTGTGTTATCAGCGATAATATCTGTCTTGGAGGGTATAATTCGGGTGGTGCCGCGTATATATATTCACCTATAAACATTGTAATATTCGATCACTGTACCTTTTCAAGAAATGATGGAGTAATATCGGATGGAATACGTCTTGATCCTCAAAGCCTTATGACTTGCAGGAACTGCATTTTTGAAGGACATCGGACTTGGGCTATTTTCGGCTCGGCGGACAGCATTGTCATGTATAGTGATTTTTATAACCAGGGGTTTGATATTAATCCTCCCCCGCCCGGTTTCGGCGATCTCGTCGAGATCAATGTCAACGGTGACTCCTGCGATATCTACGGCGACATTTTTTTTGACCCGTTGTTCGAAAATCCCGATAATTGCGATTATCATCTTCTTGAAGACTCTCCCTGCATAGATGCCGGCAATCCGGACTCACCCTGTGATCCCGATAGCACGATCTGTGATATGGGAGCATTCTATTATGATCAGCATATTGGAATAGATGATTTACTTGATGTTGTACCGTTAAGCTTCAACCTTTCGCAAAACTACCCAAATCCTTTCAATGCTTCGACTATGATTAATTATGAATTACCGCAACAATCTCAGGTCATAATTAATATCTATAATATACTTGGTAGGCGAGTTAGCATTATTCAAGATGGTATAAAACAACCAGGTTACTATCAGGTGGCCTGGCAACCTAGTGATTTATCATCTGGTATTTACTTTTATAAGCTACAAGCCGGGGATTATACAGAAATCAAGAAGATGATATTGCTTAAATAGTAAATGCTGCTCAATTGTATAGCTGTATAGTTTATTAGTCACTTTTAATTAATTTTTAAGATGCTTTATAACTTTTTGTTTTCCAGCGAGTTCCATTAACATACTTAGACCCATCTTCTACAGTTGTGCGGCTCGATTTCTCGTAAGTCGTTGATAGATAATGGGCGGTTTCCCAAAAACACAGGAGTGTAGTGCTACGTTATTTAATTATTTTATATATATAGCTTGACAATATCGCTTCATTCTCATACAATCATGATGGAACGGAGGTTATCATGTTTGTACGAGCAAAAAAACGCGGCCAGCGAATTTATCTTATGATCGTTAAAAATGAGCGGGTTAACGGCAAAGTCAAGCAGACGGTATTGCATCACCTTGGACGCTTAGATATTCTTCAGCAAACCGGAGAACTGGATAGACTACTTATATCGGCGCAAAGATTCTCAGAGAACTTAGCTGTGCTGAGCGCCCATGATCGTGGCGAGTCGATTACCACTCGCACGAGGAGAATCGGTCCGGCTTTGATATTTGAGCGGTTGTGGCAGGGATTAAAGATAGGCAGGGTTCTGGCAGATTTGTTGGCCGAACGCAAGTTCGAGTTTGAAATTGAAAGGGCTGTGTTTTTGACCGTGCTCCACCGGCTGTTTGCTTCGGGGAGCGACCGGGCGGCGGAGAAGTGGAAAGATGACTATGCGATCGACAGAGCGGATGAGTTGTGTTTGCATCATCTTTATCGGGCTATGGCCTGGCTTGGCGAGCCTTTGCCGGAAGATCAGCAACAATGGGCCACACCTTTCGCTCCGCGTTGTATCAAAGATCGCCTCGAGGAGGCCTTGTTTGCGGCACGTCGTGAGCTGTTTACGAGTTTAGACATCGTATTTTT
>Ga0114922_10000364_pt1 | contig 43914 bp, 41 predicted proteins | sample AartaG_FD_100975 | JGI IMG/M metagenome (GOLD analysis project Ga0114922, IMG submission 100975) | Deep subsurface microbial communities from Aarhus Bay to uncover new lineages of life (NeLLi) - Aarhus_00045 metaG | ecosystem: Environmental > Aquatic > Marine > Oceanic > Sediment | place... | reverse complement strand
TCGGTGAAGCTGAAACCCCACCATACTCCCCCCTTCAAGAGCAAGGCGGAGTACGTTGACTGGCTGGAGCACGGCAAGGACACTAAATACCTCATCGAAAAATATTGGAAGTAAAGAAAGGAATATACTGTTTGGAGGTGAGAGTGTGCAGCCATACGATTTGAGTGTGTTTCGGGATTTCGGGATAATAATCATCGAAGATCACTCTATTCATTCCAACGAGGTGTCGAACGCATAAAAAAACCCGGCTGTGATAAAGCTTATCACGCCTTTAGTTTTAAGGTCAGCTTTGTTATATTAGGCATAGCCAGGAGTTCCCCCAAAAATTAGGGCAAGAAGCATCTAAAACTAATCATATCTAATAGTTAGATAAAATCACAAGTGGAAAAGCAAAAAAATGGGGGAACTTTTAAAAAGCATTACTTTAAGGTCATTTATCACTGATTTCTGGGCTTCCTCAGATAACTATATATACGGAATCAATTCTGGCACGACAGATGAAGGCAAGAAACAAAGTAAGGATATCCTGGCCTTATTGTAAAAAAAGATATTCCCTCTCAATCCATCAGCAAACAGGAAAAGGATAAGATAACTGAGGAAATCATTGATTCTATTTCCCAAAGAGGACAAAAATGGCCGGAAGGAGTTATTGAAGAAGCCTGCCAGTTCCCGCCTCACAGGCCATTTTTTTCCGGCTTTGCCACAGATGATAAAGGCCGCATCTATGTTCGCAAAATCATGTCTGTCCTTGCTGAAACAGAGAGCGTGGCATTTGATATTTTCAGTTCAGACGGTTATTACATATATAAAACAATCCTTCCCTTTTCACCCCGTGTGATAAAAAATGGATGTGTTTATAATATTGATTCCAATGAAGAAACTGGAGACATCAGGATTAAACGCTTTAAAATCAAAAACTGGGATGAAATAAAAACTTCTTAGTTTATCCGAAAATCGAGTTGAGCCTTTTACAGGGGAAAAAAAGCGCCGCTTTCTTACCTGGCTTGTTTCTTGAATCGCAATCTCTGCCCTGAGCAGGATTTATAGTCAGTATCACTAATGTATTTGACTAGTACACTAAAATTCATATACTATTTATTATGAAAAAATACCTACAAGAAAGGAGTTCAATTGATTAAACAAAAAAGATTTTTCCGGAGTATGGCTGTTTTATGCTTTAGTTGCGTTTTTCTGCTCTCACCTATGCTGCCACTGCAGGCGCAAAAAACAAAAAAACAAAAGACCATCAAGAACACCGATCCCAAACTGCGCCTTGATTGGTTTTCCGTCCATCAACAGATGGCTGAAAATTCACCATTCAAAAACAAGAATTGGGGTCACTTAGGTCCAACCAATGTCAGTGGCCGCTGCACAGATATAGCCGTAGTGAATCCCAAGGGAAAGAATTTTACGATCTATGTAGCAACAGCCTCAGGAGGCGTCTGGAAAACAGTCAATGAAGGAACGACCTGGAAGCCAATTTTTGAACATGAGGCCTCAGCTTCGATCGGAGATATCGCCCTGACCCCATCAAACCAGGACATCATCTGGGTTGGAACTGGTGAGGCCAATATTTTCCGCAGCTCCCAGAACGGTGCCGGAATCTATAAATCGACAGATGCCGGCAAAACATGGAAGCATATGGGGCTGGCTGACACTTTAACGATCGGACGGATTGTCGTTCACCCGACAAATCCCGACATCGTCTATGTCGCCGCTACCGGCCATGAATGGACAGACAATAAAGAACGTGGAGTTTTTAAAACCACAGACGGCGGTCAAACATGGGCCAAGATTCTTTATGTTGATGAAAAAACAGGGGCATTCGACCTGGCTATCGATCCATCCGATCCCGAAACACTATACACAACAACTTGGTCGCGGATCCGTCCTAAATGGAACGACCCTCGTGTCCTGCCTGGCTATACCAAAAGTGGTATCCACAAAACTACTGATGGCGGGGCAAATTGGAAGCCAATCAACAAGGGATTGCCCGGGGATCAGCATCGCGGCCGGATCGGCATCGATATCTGCCTAGCACAACCCAACGTGCTCTACGCCCTGGTGGACAATTATGAAGTGGCGCGGGAGCTTACGGCCGAAGAGAGGGCAGATTCCTACACACGAAACCTGAGTGCCATTATTAAAGGTGCCACCGTTTACAGATCGGACGATAAGGGCGAAAGTTGGATACAAGTCAGTGGACTAACCGAAGAGTTGCTGCAGTACATGATGCGCCATTCCGGTACTTTCGGTTGGGTTTTCGGCCAGATACGCGTCGATCCCAATGATCCGGAGACAGTCTACATCATGGGTGTTCCCCTCAGTGTTTCGAATGATGGGGGAAAAACCTACCAGAGGCTAAGAGGTATGCATGGCGACCATCATGGCATGTGGATTGATCCGGACAACTCCAACTACATCATCAACGTCAACGACGGCGGTATCGTTATTTCCTATGACAAAGGAAAAACCTGGCGGCAGTTCCTGGACAACCTGCCCGTTTGCCAGTTCTTCAATGTTTCTTATGACATGGACACACCGTTCCGCGTGTACGGCTCCATGCAGGACCACGGCAGCTTTAGGGGTGTTGTGACTAGAACCGCTAACGGATTCGCCGCCATCGAATGGGAGCGTGCCCCCGGTGGGGAAGGATCCACTCACGCTATCGATCCCCGGAATCCTAACCTCGTGTATTCAGCAGGATTCTACGGCCATATTACACGCTCCGACCTCAGCAAGCCTCGCCAACAAAGTTCCAAAAGCATTTTCCCTCCTCAAGAGCCAGGAATGGAGTTTCTTCGCGGTCAATGGCTGGCGCCCATCGTTCTCTCCCCCAATCATCCGGACACGGTGTATCTTGGTCTCCAATACCTCTACCGCTCTCAATTCCAGGGAGATGTCTGGGAACGGATCAGCCCGAATATGAGCTATAACATCAAAGAGGAATTGGGCGATATCCCCTACCAAACCATCTTCTCGGTTTCCGAATCTCCCCAAAACGGTAACCTTATTTACTGTGGCACAGATGACGGCAAGGTCCATATCACCAAGGACAGAGGCAAGAAATGGAAGGAAATCATGCAGGGCCTGCCCTACCGCAAATGGGTAAGCCGGATCGCCGCCTCCCGTTATGATCAGGGAACGGTGTACATGACCCAAAACGGCAAACGAGATGATGATTTCAGCCCGTATATCTGGAAATCAACGGATTTCGGCGAAACCTGGCAGAGCATCTCAGGAAATATCAAGCTTGGACCTGTCAACGTTATCGTTGAGGATCCATTCAATCGTAATATTCTTTATGTCGGCACCGACGTTGGAGTCTATGTCACCAAAGACGGGGGCAAGAAGTGGGACGTACTTGGCGGTAACCTGCCCACAGTCTATGTTCAGGATCTAGTCATCCACCCAAGAGATAACGTCATCGTCATCGCCACACACGGCCGGGGCATGTGGGCCATCGACGCCAAGGACATTAACGGAGGAAGACAGCAGCGAAGATTTTACTAATGTAAGATCGAATGGTGCAAGCACAGCAGAGAGGGAGAGATCTCTAATAATAAAGAAGACTCTGACCTTATTTTAAAAAAAAGATATTCCCTATCAATTAATCAGTAAATAGGAGAAGGATAAGTTACTGGAGACATCCGGATTAAACGCTTTAAAATTAAAAACTGGGATGAAATAAAAACTTCTTGATTTTTTATATCTGTTAAATTTCTTTACAAATTTAAAGCTTTAGGGGAATAAAGATTATATCCGAGCGGATTTTCCTCTCTGGGGAAAATCCGCGTGTTTTCGTATCAACTGACCTGATTCTTGCTTAAGGCGCATAAGCTTATAAAAAATTGGGAGCTCCTTATATCCTATTAGGTATAAATATTGCATATAAAATAATAAAATGGGAATATTATACGAGTCAAATTGTATAGTTAATAGGAGCGAAAATGAGCCAGTATGAACACAAGGAGGACCGCATGCTGATTATAAAAGCAAAAAGTGGTGACACCCTTGCATATGAAGATCTGGTTAAAAAATATCAGAAACAGATCTACTACCTCTGCCAACGGATGACCGGAGCTCACCAATCAGCTGACGACCTTTCCCAAGAAACATTCATCAAGGCTTTTTTCGCTATCTCCAAATTTAAAGAAGATATGAATTTTTTCACCTGGATTCGAAAAATAGCTGTAAACAGCACTCTTAATTACCTTAAAGTCCGTAAACGTGAAAAACCTTTAGGAGAAAACAGTGAGCAAATTCCAGGCAATCCCGGCTCAATTTCACAGGAACTTCCCCAGGACAGAGTACAAAGAACCCAGATCGAAAGAAAGTTTAAAGCAGCTCTTCAGTCACTCCACTCAGACCAGAGATCCGTCTTTATCCTTAAAGTCTACGAGGGCCTAAGTTATAAAGATATCGCCCAGTTACTCAATATTCCCTTTGGTACAGTCATGTCACGCCTAAACAGGGCCAGGAAAAAACTAAAATTTATAATGGCTGATTATATCGAAGGAGGAAGCAGATGAGACATAAAAAAACACAAAACCTCCTAAGTGCATTTCTAGATGGGGAGCTTAAGGAAAAACAGCGAGCTTATATAGAAAACCATCTCAAGTCTTGTGAAAAGTGCCGCAAAGAATTTGAGAAAATAAAAAATCTTGATAACTTCACCCTTAAAATAAAGGAAGAAGTTCCAAAAGAGGAATACTGGAATTCCTTTCCAACCCGAATTCATTCAGAGATCCAAGAGAAAATACAAACTTCCTCACATCATGATGTTAAAATGTTTAAAGATTCTCAAATCAAAGGAGACGAGCAGATTGGATTAAAAGCCCTGGTTTTTCCCTTATCCCTGACTGCACATGCGTTCTTGGTCGCACTTATGATAGTTATGCCGCTTTTAAAACCCGGAAACCTCCCCCAAGTCGAAGTTTACAGCGCTTTTCTCGCTCCTCCGCCGCCTCCTCCGCCTCCTCCACCACCACCGGCAAAAAAGAAGAGCAGATCAAAAAGCAGGCACCGCATCAAACCTGTCCAGGCCAAATCCAACATCCAACCAGGACAGTTAGTCGCTCCCGTCGATATCCCAGATGAGATCGCTGAAGAACAACTCATAGATATCGGTGTCGAAGGTGGAGTTGAAGGCGGAGTCGAAGGCGGCGTTGTAGGGGGGGTGCTCGGCGGTGTTGTAGGAGGCGTCCTCGGCGGTGTTGTAGGTGAAGTAGAGGCTCCAATAAGAGCTGTCGGAAGTATCAAAGCCCCCCAGCTTATCACCCGCGTAGACCCCATTTACCCGGAGATAGCACGCCAGGCCAGAGTCGAAGGTATAGTCATTATTGAAGCTACTACTGATAAATACGGCAGGGTGGCTAACATGAAAGTCCTCAGATCAATCCCTCTGCTCGACCAGGCAGCCAAAGATGCTGTTGCTCAATGGGTATATGAACCCATGGTCATTAATGGACGCCCCCGAGGCGTTATCTTTACTGTTACGGTTATATTTAAATTAAAATAGCTGTAAAATGTGAATAACTAAGGGAAATTAATGATCTTAACTGGAGCATCATGGGCTATTGTGAAATGACCTTCCACAATCACCTTCATGCCCTCTTTTATCTCCCCAATTGTATTGTCAGTATTAAGAACTTCCGCATAATCTTCATTTTCCAGGCCAATATCAATATATTTCCATTTAGCAATTCCTTCTTCAATCGCAAAAATAAGCTTCCGGTTATCGCGGGTCAATACGGCATCTTGGGGTACTAATAGCCTATCTTTATAAATTTCCGCAGCAATTTCTACTTCGGCATGCATTCCGGGTTTTATTATCTCATCCGGATTATTGACTGTGATAAATACTTTGCAAGTTTTATCCTCAGGGTTTATCACTGGACTTATCGCCATGATCTTTCCCTGCATAACTTTCCCGGGATAAGCACTGAATTTCAAATCCGCTTCCCGCCCGATTTTCATCTTTCCGATCTCACTTTCCAGCACTTTGGCGTGGACCTGGATCTGATCAATATTTACCAGCGTAAAAAGTACTGTTCCGCTGGAAACATTTTCTTGAGGTGATACTCTGACATCTGTAATAATCCCAGAAAAAGGCGCTCTTATCTTTGTCTTCTCAATGGTAAGCCTGGATTTTTTTACATTTATCTCAGCTTGAGTTAATCCTTTGGCAGCAGACATGATCTCATCTTTTTTTCCTCCAGACTCGATCAAAACCAGTTCCATCTTTTGGCTTGCCTTTTCAAAGTCATTCTGTGATATCAAGCCTTTTTTTAAAAGCTCTATTGCCTTCTCGTATTCCTTCCGGGCGATATCAATACTTTGTCTGTCAGCCTCCAGAACAGCCTCTTCTGAACTTCCAAAACGTTTCTCTAAAAGCATCTCAGATAGTTTCTGTAAGCGGACTGCTTCATAATTCTCAAGATCCAGCCTGTATTCACTGTCTTTGATCTCGAGCAGAAGTTCCCCTTTTTTCACATGCTGGCTTTCCTTTACCCTAATATTTTTTATCTTACCAGAGATTTCAGCTTTCATATCAACCCGTTTATTTGTCACAGCTTCTCCAGGAGATTTCAATTTCATTACCAGCTCTCCCCGTATGACTTCTGCCACCTTGACTGAGATCCTAGATTCACTAGCTTTTTTGCCTACCTCAGCATTTTCTTGAGCAGAATCCTCTGAAGAAGTATTGCTTCCCCTTTTTATGAATCCGAAATAAACTACAGCTCCAATAATAATCACAATTATAAATACTGTGAGAAATTTTTTCGAAAATGTCATTTTAATCCTCTCTTTTCTCTCTCAACATAGCCTGAATTATTCATAAATGCATGTCATACATATCGATATTTCTTATGAATAACTCAGGTTAGCATGATATTTATACTATAAATAACGTTTGGGAAAGTCAAAATGTTTCACTATATTTAATTTATTTCATTATCTTTTTTAACAGCAGCCTCTAATTGAGAAAAAAAATCAGGCAAAGCGGCTGCTACCCGATGCCAGTTTGGGATCAAATTCGTAGTTGAAGGGTCTTGCCAAAATACATCTCCAGCCGATTGAATCCCATTAGCAAACGCCTCAACTGCCGTTGATTCAGCATGGCGGTCAAAATTTAGCCCATTAATCGCCGCATCATTCTCATAACGGACAACAGTTTCCTGAGCAACCCTTAAATAAATACTGCTTAATGTTTTAAAAAAACTAGCAGGAAACTGAACCCCTTCCAATGCCAGGGTTCTAAATATGGACTTGGTTATATCCACTGTCATTTTCAGAATTCCTTTTTCCGGGTTATCAGGTGTCAATATTTGATGTTTGTGTTCATAGTTATCAGCTATATCTACCTGACAGATTCGGTTTAAAGTAACGCTCCGGTATACTTCAGCCAGAGTACCAACTTCCAACCCCCAGTCGCTCGGAATCCGCACTGCCATAGCCAGATTCCGCCGCATAGCGATCTCTCCAGCCAGCGCGTAACGAAAACTGTCAATATAGACAAGGAAAGGAAGATGCCCCAGGATCTTTTCCAGAGCCCGGATAAAGGGAGTGAAGAAAAGACGGGTGGCCCGGCCATACATCCTGTCTGTAACCCGGCTGTAATATCCTTTGCAAAAAGTATATTCATAATGAGGAGTAGCCACCGGGTAGCACAACCTAGCCAGTAATTCCCGGCTGTAATTTACGATATCACAATCATGTACAGCAATAACCCTGCTTTCTCCTCTACCCAGGACCAAACCCAATGAGATCCAGACAGCACGGCCTTTCCCAGCCTCTCCGGGAGAAAGGCTATTCTCTTTTAAAAGACGATAACATTCTTTCAGGCCGGGACCATCATTCCATATTAGCGAAAGTTCTTTAATAGAAGAAAATTCTTTCTTGACTCTTTTAAACTGGGCAGTATTACATTTATCCATACATAAAACAATCTCATTAAGATACCTAACTTCTCGCAGTGTTTCCATAATATTTGGCAATGATCCGCTTTCAAACTCACGGTAGAGAGAAGGTAATACCAAAGCAATCGGCCTTATTCCTGAGAATTTCTTAAGCTCCTGCTCCAGGCGTTTTATATCAGTTTTGCCTAGTTTATGAAAAGTCGTTATCACGCCATTTTGAAAAAAATCTGACATATCAATCCCCTTTGATCATTCATTAAAACAGTGTAAATATAAGATAAATGAAAATTAGAACTATGTCAAACTCTCTAGACCCTAATCCTGACCTGAACTATAGTTTTTTTAACTAATTATATATCGAATTACAAATAGGACAGCGAACAAGTAGATCATCCAATGTACCTCTTTCCCTTTTCCTGATACAAGCTTCAAAATCGAGTAACTAATAAATCCAAAGGCTATCCCTTCAGTTATACTTAAGGTCATCGGTATTACAATCACAGTTAAAAAAGCAGGCAAACCTTCGGTAAGGTCAGCCCATTCAATACGGGTAATAGTTTTCATCATTAAAAAACCAACTATTATTAAAGGCGGTGCGATCACTGGACGCAAGATCATATCATTGTAAACATACTCGCCCCCGATCATCTCAGCCAAGGGGCTGAAAAAAAGGGCTATCAAAAAGAAAAATGATGTGAAAATATTGGCCAATCCTGTCCTGGCACCCTGTGCTATCCCCGTAGCACTTTCAATATAACTTGTTACAGTCGAGGTCCCTAATAAAGCGCCGCTTACAGTCCCCACTGCATCAGCAAACATAGCCTTATTGGCACGGGGAAGTTTTCCTTTTTTTAAAAAACCAGCTTGACTGCTTACTCCGATCAAAGTACCCACTGTATCGAAAAGATCTAAAAAAAAGAAGACAAAAACAACAGAAATAAGACCCGTCTGAAAAGCTCCAATAATATCCAACTTAAAAAAAGTGGGAGAAACACTGGGAGGAGCCGCCAAAATTCCATTGAAGTGGACCACCCCCAGGGGAATTCCTAAAAACGCGGTTGCTAAAATCCCTATAAGAATGGCTCCCCTCACCTTTAATACCATCAAAACTGCTGTCAGCAGCACTCCGAACAAAGCCAGGATAACTGGCTTGCTGGTCAAATCCCCGATCCCTACCAAAACACCCGGCGTATCCACTACCAGGCCGCAATATTCCATACCCACAAAAGAAATCAGAAATCCTATGCCTACGGCAATTGCATATTTGAGTGAATCAGGAACGGCAGAAACCAGTTTTCCCCAAACCCCAGCAAGGGAAAGGAGTACAAAAACCGAACCGGAGATAAAAACCGCACCCAGGGCAACCTGCCATGAATAGCCCATTGTCCCACAGACAATCACAGCAAAAAAGATATTATGTCCCACTGCAGGAGCCAGGGCTATAGGGTATTTTGCCACAAGCCCCATTAAAAGAGTAGCTACTGCTGACGAAATACAAGTAGCAACCATAACTGCGCCCTTGTCCATTCCGCATGCAGACAATACTGCAGGTTGAAAGAAAATAATATAGGACATGGTCATAAACGTAGTCGTACCACCCAGCATTTCTGTACGTAGGGTGGTGTTGTTTTCTTCGAGTTTAAAAACCCGGTTCAGCCAGGTTTGCATAATAGATCCTTATTCCTTAAAGCTAATGAGAGAAAATATTTCAACCTCAGGGTGAGCCTTTTTAATAGCCCTAATGCCGTTTAAAAAAGCAAGGTCCACTACTGCAGCAAATCCTGTAACTTCTCCCCCGATCTCCTGCACTAGGTCAATAGCACTTATTGATGAAGAGCCGGTAGCAATAAGGTCATCCACGATAAGGGTCCTTTGTCCCGGAGAAATACTGTCTTTGTGCATTTCAAAATATTCCACAGCATATTCATTAGGTGCTTTTACACAAGCTGTTTCCCGGGGGAGCTTTCCTTGCTTGCGTACAACTCCCATCCCCAGGCCAAGGTTATAGGCAACAGGAGCCCCGAATAAAAATCCGCGCGATTCAATACCAACGATTTTTTCTGCTTTCTTTTTCTCCGCCCAGGAGGAAATACTATCGATCAAATAACGGAAACATTCCACATCTTCTATTAAGGGGGTGATGTCTTTGAACCCTATCCCAGGCTTGGGAAAATCCCTAACTTCAATAATTTTTTCCTTGCATCTATCTAACATTCTTATCTTCATCCTCAGACTTAGTATAAATAGTCTGGGTTGGAAAGGGTATTCCAATGCCAGCTTTGTTTAAAGCATTATAAATTACATCAGTCATGAGTAATTTTGTTGAATATGCATTTCCGTAATTCTCTACCCATGTGCGGGCAATAAAGTCCAGAGAAAAATCCGACATATTTATAAATGAAACTACAGGTGCAGGTGCCTCCAGTACATTCTCTATTCCCTTTATCGCCTCCAATACTACCTTTCTTACTTCTTCAGGATTAGAGCCATATTCCACCCCAAATTCCACATTTACCCGCAGAGTCAAATCCGGGACTGTGTAATTTTTAATTTTAGCATTTGCCATATATCCGTTGGGGATATATATCACTTCATTATCATATGTTTTCAATTTTGTGCTTCTTAGACCGATGTCTTGAACCACTCCCATCTCCCCTGATTCAATCTTTATCTTATCTCCAACTTTAAATGTCTTATCCAGGACCAGCTGCAACCCGCCAAGCATATTTGCCAGAGAATCCTTTACAGCAAAACTTACAGCAAGACCGGCAATACCTGCAGTCGCCAATAAGGGGCTGATATCAATACTCCAGAAATCAAAAATGAAAATAATTCCTAAAACTACAATAACACCCTTCACTATCTTCTCTACCAAAGGAATTAATCTATCATCTGCTGTTGAGGCAGTCTTAGCAGCCCAGTCGCTCTGCCAGTATTCAGCAAAGTTTTTGATGATCCTGGTGAGAAGAACACAAACAATTATGACTAAAACGGTGTCGATTATGCTGTTATAAATACTTGATTTAAATTCGAAATGCTGGAATCCTATTTTAAAACCAAGTGCAAAAATGATATAAAAAATCACTGTTGAAAGGGTATTTATAAGGATATCATCGATCTTTGTCTTTGTTTTCTTAGCCAAAGGCTTCAGAACCTGCTTAACGATCAATTTGATCAGGAAAGCCGCTACAAGAGTAATGACCAGGATAAATATAAACCTGAGATAAATATTTTCCATAATATAGTTAAAGTACTCAGGAAAAGTCTGCATTTTTTCCTCCTTTCTACCTTATGTTTTATACCTGAACTACCTAATTATTGCAAACTTCTTGGGGCGATAAGCCTCCTTTGCACCCCCTTGCCTGGAACAGATACTGCTGTTATAATCTTATTAAATATGAAAATCAAAAACTGGAAACTCTGCCTGGTTGCAGATGCAGATTTTACAGCAGCAAAAGACCTGCCGGTCTTAACCCTGCAGGCTGTAAAGTCCGGAGCCTCAATAGTCCAATTAAGAGCAAAAAATCTTTATGCTGGAGAATTTCTGGACTTAGCTTTTATAATTGCCAAGCGCTTAGGTCCACATAACATTCCCTTTATTATCAATGATAAAGTAGATATTGCCCAGGCCTGTAAGGCAGACGGAGTTCATCTGGGACAAAAAGACATGCCGCTTTACCAGGCCCGGGAAATCCTGGGAAATAACAAAATTATAGGAATCAGTGTCAATACGGTTGAAGAAGCCATCAAAGCTGAAACTGAAGGAGCGGATTATTTGGGTGCCAGCCCGCTTTTTCACACTGATTCAAAAAAAGATCTGGACCCTGAATTGGGCATTAAAGGCCTGCAGGAAATGCGCAAGCAGGTTAAGATTCCAATACTTGCTATTGGGGGGATTAATTCTTCCAACGCATCAGAAGTTATGGCAGCCGGAGCTGATGGTATTGCGGTAATATCTACAATTCTTGGTGCAGATGACATCTCCCGAGCCACCCAAAAGCTCCTAAAAGCAGTCAGCAAGCTTTCCTGAACTCCCGTTTTATTAACCTGGATTATTCACGAGTCGAGGTTGCTGCAGATGCAAGGCACAGGGTGCGAAGCTGTGGTCCTTCACCGCGAGTACCCTGTAACGAAGCAGATGCGGTAAAATCGGATCGCCCGGAGGGTAAAAAAATGGCGATTAAAATTAATAATAAAAACAAGAAAATCGTTAAAATAAGCATTCTCGAAAAAATCTCGTTTATCGCTGAAAAGAAATTAATACTATAAACATCGCCATTTTTTTATGTATACTCCAGGCTGATCAGTCGCTGCTCGTTTACTCCAGCCTTAATTAATACTCGAATAGCCGGTCCGTTAAAATCCAACTTGTCAGCCCACTCTATCACTATAACTCCCTGTCCAAGATAATCTTCCCATCCCAGTCCAAAAATATCATCTTTATTTTCCAGGCGATAGAGGTCTATATGGATTATAGGGAATTTAGCCTTATAAAGATTGATCAGTGTATAAGAAGGGCTGCACACTCTGTTATGGTCAGCAAATTCCAATCCTGCCGCAATACCCTTGGTGAATACGGTTTTTCCTGCTCCAAGTTCTCCGACAAGCAGCACTACTTCATCCCCTTTGAAATTAAAGGAAATACTTTTTGCCAGCTTAAAAGTTTCTTCCTCAGAGTTAGTTGTATATGTCTTCATAAATAATGCCGATACATATAATATAAAGTAAAATGTAAATTGTAAATTGCTTCATTGTTAAAATTTAGTAAAAGGAGAAGAGAGCGAAGACTGTATCCGAGCGGATTTTCCGCGCTGGGGAAAATCCGCATGTTTTCGTATCAACTGACCTGATTCTTGCTTATAGCTCAGAAGCTTAGAAAAAATGGGGCACTCCACTCCCCTTATACTTGCAACTGACAGTGATTTATGTTACTTAAATAACCTGGATTATGATAAATAATATGGAGGTATTTCATGAGCATTAAAATCGGCATAAATGGATTTGGCAGGATCGGAAGAAATGTTTTTAGGGCTTCATATCAAGATCCTGACGTAGAAATCACAGCTGTTAATGATATTACTGACGCAAACACCCTAGCTCATCTGCTAAAGTATGATTCTGTCCTCGGTATCCTGGATGCTGAAATTCAGGCTAAAGAGGATTCTATTTTCGTTGATGGAAGAGAGATAAAAGTATTTACAGAACGAGATCCGGGCAACCTCCCCTGGAAAGACCTCGGAATTCCGGTTGTGATCGAATCTACAGGACTTTTCAGAAAAAGACCGGATGCAGCCAAACACATCGAACAGGGCGGCGCAGAAAAAGTCATTATTTCAGCCCCTGCCATAGACCCGGATATCACTATTGTTCTAGGAGTAAATGAAGGTATATATGACCCGGAAAACCATCACATCATCTCCAATGCCTCCTGCACAACCAACTGCCTGGCTCCCCCTACAAAAGTACTACATGAAGAATTCGGAATAGAAAAAGCATTCATGACCACGATCCATGCCTACACCAGTGACCAGCGGATCCTTGACACCCCGCACAAAGACCTGAGGCGAGCCCGAGCCGCTGCCCTATCTCAGATCCCCACAACCACAGGTGCCGCAAAAGCCGTTGGGCTGGTAATGCCTGAGCTGAAAGGGAAAATCGATGGTATCGCTATCAGAGTTCCAACCCCTAATGTGTCAATTGTCGACCTGGTCGCTTTGTTAAGCAAAAACATAACCGTAGAAGAAGCAAATAATGCTATAAAAAACGCTGCCCAAGGAAAACTAAAGGGAATCCTGGACTATTCCGAATCTCCCTTGGTTTCTATTGACTACACTTCCAATCCTCATTCATCAATCGTCGATGGATTGTTTACCCGGGTAACAGAAGGCAATCTCATTAAAGTCCTGGCCTGGTATGACAATGAGTGGGGCTATTCCTGCCGGCTCAAAGACCTTGTAAAATATATCACTCGCTAAAAAAAGTAATGTTACTGTTGAATGAGCTGGATCTAAACGGAAAAAGAGTCTTCCTGCGGGTTGATTTTAATGTCCCTTTGGATAAAACCGGAAAAATCAGCGATGACAGCCGTATCCGGGCGGTTTTACCGACATTAAAGTATCTTATCGAACAGAAAGCCAAAATCATTACAGCCTCCCATTTCGGTCGGCCAAAAGGACGGATAATGCCGGGACTAAGTCTTAAACCAATTGCCGTAAGGTTATCTAAAATCCTTGACCAGAAAGTCATATTTGCCCCTGATGTGATCGGAGACGAGGTTGAAAGACTAAAACAGGATCTAAAAGAGGGTGATGTCCTGCTCTTGGAAAATCTCAGGTTCTATAAAGAAGAAAGAGATAATGACCCTGATTTTGCCCGTCAGCTTGCCAAAGGTATAGATTATTATGTAAATGACGCTTTTGGTGCCTGCCATAGGTCGCATGCTTCTGTAGTAGCGATCACCCGGCATGTAAAAAAATCCGTACCCGGTTTTCTTGTCAGCAAAGAAATCGAATACCTCCAGATGATGATCCAGTCTCCCCAAAAGCCTTTTGTAGCAATCCTTGGAGGCGCTAAGGTCGCAGACAAGTTACCAGTGATCAAGTCGCTTATAAACAAAGCAAGTGACATCCTTATCGGTGGAGCTATGGCTTACACATTCTTCTCAGCTCAGGGTTTAAATACCGGACGCTCTATTGTAGAAGAGGATAAAAAAGACCTCACTCTTAAACTTACAGATAAAGCTCAAGAAAAAGGTGTTAATATCTGCCTCCCTTCCGACCATATCGTAGCTGAAGCAATCAGCTCTGAAGCAAAGACTGAGACCATTAGTTCGTTTCCCATCCCAGAAAAAAGCCTGGCATTGGATATAGGTCCTGCCACAATAAAAAAATATTCAACATCAATCGCCTCAGCCAAAACTATCTTCTGGAACGGGCCTATGGGTGTTTTTGAGATCGACCAATTTGCCCGGGGAACTATCAGGATAGCCGAAGCAGTTGCAAGTTCAAGGGCGCTTTCGATCGTGGGAGGAGGTGATTCTGTTGCTGCAATATTTAAAGCAGGAGTGGAAAATAACATTTCCCACATCTCAACCGGGGGAGGCGCATCACTTGAATTTATTGCCAATAAAACCCTACCCGGAATTGAAGCTTTAAGGGAGAAACAACATGACCCTATCCAATAAAAAACCTTTCATTGCTGGAAACTGGAAAATGTTTAAGACCATACCTGAAGCATTGGAGCTCGTTAAGGAGATCCTGTTAGCAGTAGAAGAATCATCCTCTTCTGAAATAGTAGTGATCCCTCCTTATACCGCCTTAAGTAGAATCCAAGACTTAATCCGTAATTCTGCTATTCAACTGGGAGCTCAAAACATCTTCTGGGAAGAGGAAGGCGCTTTTACCGGAGAAATAGCCCCTGCCATGCTTAAAGATGCCGGCTGCGACTATGTAGTGATAGGCCACTCAGAAAGGCGACAGTATTTCGGCGAAACCAATGCCACAGTAAATAAAAAAATACAAAGCGCTCTCAAACATAAGATCCTTCCAATAATGTGTATTGGAGAATCGCTCGAAGAAAGAGAGAGTGGTAAGATGATAGAAAAAGTGGGAAAACAGATAAACGAGGGCTTAGAGGGGATTGACTCTGCAGAAGCCGAAAAGATCATCATCGCATACGAACCTCTCTGGGCTATAGGAACAGGACTAACTGCGAGCCCTGAACAGGCACAGGAAATTCACAGCTATATCCGCAGTAAATTAACAGAAAAATATGGAAATAAAACCGGTTCCTGTGCTATAATCCTCTACGGCGGTTCAGTAAAACCAGCCAATGCTTTTTCTTTATTAAAAGAAAAAGATATAAATGGAGCTCTTATAGGCGGAGCTGCTCTTAAATCAGAATCATTTATTGAAATCGCAAAGGAAGCTATAAAAGCCTACGAGGAAAAATGACAACATTTATTACAACTATTCATATTATTATCTGCTTTATACTTATTCTCGCAGTTCTACTTCAATCAGGAAAATCTGCAGACCTGGCAGGTGCTTTCGGTGGAGCCGGCAGCCAATCTACCTTTGGCCCCAGGGGAGCACAGACAATTTTATCCAAAATGACAACTATAAGCGCAGTTCTTTTTATGTTTACATCCTTTAGCCTCTGGATCCTTTCCGGGCAAGAAGGCGGTTCGGTTTTAGAAAACGAAAAAGCCCCGATTACAGAAAAAGCTGCTGCTACAACTCCGGATACAAAGAAAAAAGTCCCTGAACAGCAACCTGATGAAAAAAAACAAGCGGTCCAGAAGAAAACTGAAAATAAAAATACTACAGAAGAAAAGAAATAACCCTACTTCAATCAGTCAATGACCTGATTTGCCGAAGTGGTGGAATTGGTAGACACGCATGGTTGAGGGCCATGTGAGCGTTTAGCTTGTGGGGGTTCGAGTCCCCCCTTCGGCATTATCTTTTTTTACAAAAGTGCTTTATGGTCTTCCCTTTTACATAATAAATGACATCTTCACTAATATTAGTGGCGTGATCAGCAATTCTTTCCAGATGGGAAAAATGCTGTTATGATCTCCCCGTTCAAATAATCTTAAGGTTTTGGGCTCCGGGGGCCCAGTCATATAATTGCTGGCCGTGGTAGGAACCAACACTTCACCGCAAGTGCTCTGTAACAAAGCAGATGCAGTGAGATCGGCTCGCCTGAAAGGTAATAAAATGGCGATTAAAATTAAAAACAAAAACGAGAAAAAAGTTAAAATAATCATTCTTGAAAGAATCTTGCATATCACTGAAAATAATTTAATAATAAAAACATCGCCATTTTTTTATGAATAATTCAGGCTAGTTTATATTCAACTGTAATATAATATTTTTTGTAACCATGGGAGTAATTTAACGTTTATAATATAATGAATCAAAACAAAGGAGCAAGTATGAAGGGACTGGTAATAGTTTTATTCAGGGATTTAAACCTGCTGGATTAAAAAATAATTAAAGTGGCTAAAAATATATAATATGCCAAATAAAGGAGTCAGAATGTTAAAAATAAAAAAAATAATTTTTGCTTTATTTATTTTATCAGGAATGCTTTTTAGTACATTTTCTCAAGATCCTATTGTTGAATTAACCAAAGTAGAGAAGGAAACAATAATAGCCAAGACCTGCTCCCTTTTAAAAAAATTTTATGTGATCCCTGAGATGGCTGAAAAAATGGCCATACATATAAAAAAATTACATAAAAAAGGAACCTTTAATAATATTGTGCAACCGGAGGACCTGGCCAAACAACTAACCCGGGAACTAAGATTGTTGTGTAATGATAAACATTTACACATGTATCTGGGATCCAATCCTGAAAGAAGAGATGTCGATCATAAATTAAGGAGGATTTTAGGTCAGCTGTCTGAGAAGCGAAAAAATTATGGATTGGACAGGATACAAATCTATGAAGGTAATGTTGGGTATATGAGCATCCATTCGGTAATGCATTCCAAAGAGGCAATGATGAAGGTTGATTCCGCAATGACCTTTCTGTCCAATTCCGATGCCATTATTTTTGATTTGAGGGTAAACAATGGCGGGGATGAAGCATATATGGCTCATCTCTTTAGTTATTTTTTTGAAAAACCCACCCATATTAACAGTCTCTATTGGAGATCCCGGGATCGAACAGATGAAATCTGGACCGGAGGAGAGGTCCCGGGAAAAAAGATGGTTGATGTACCGCTCTTTGTATTGATCAGTAAAAATACATTTTCAGGTGGTGAAGCATTTGCTTATGAACTACAAACCCTTAAAAGGGCGGTGATTATCGGGGAAGTTTCTGCCGGAGGGGCTAATCCATCATCAACCTGGGTGGTATATAAAAATCTCAGAATCTCAATACCTCATGGAAGAGCCATCAGCCCGGTTACCGGCACCAATTGGGAGGGGGTCGGTGTAAAACCTGATATAGTGGTTTCTGCTGATAAAGCTTTAAAAATGGCTTTAAAGGAAGCAAAGAAAGGTGCTGAGATCCATTCTAAACAAATAAAGGATAAATTGTTATTAAATTACAAAAAATTCAATGCAGATACCAAAAAAGCTGAGCAGTTATTTGATGAAAACAAGATAGAAGAAGGTCAGAAATTGATGATATCCAGTCTGAAAAGAGCGGTAAAGGTTGATTTAATGGACCGATCGACGATAAATGAATTGGGCTACAGCTTACTTGGGCAGGATAAGAGACAATTGGCCATAGCTGTCTTTATCGCAAACACCCTGATTTATCCGGAGAATGTGGATGTTTACGACAGCCTTGGTGAAGCATACCTTGAAAATGGTAATAAAGAGCTGGCTATAAAATATTACAAGAAGGCCCTAAAAATCGATCCTAAATATCCCACTGCAATCCAGGCTCTAAAAAAGATTACCGGGAAAAAAGAAAATTAAAATATCCTAAAAACTTTATTCTATATTCCGGGGCTTATTTGTTTTGAAGCTTTTTTGCGAGGGCTTTTAACTGCTCATCATTTAAATTACGGTCATGGGCATTTATTGCATAGCATCCCGACTGAGACAGAGCCTATGAATTACCTTGAGTTCATAGCCAGAGTGACCTCACATATTCCTGATAAGGGACAAGGGAGATCTCTATTCTTTCTAAGCCTTTATTCCACAGATTTTCTGATATTCTCTATTTTCTGTGGATCACTTGTTGACTTGACCCAAGTTTCCTATTTATGATGAGTGATGAAGTTACTTAGTGGATGGGAATTTGATGAAATCAAATGAAAATCAATACCAACAGAAAATCGAAATTCCTATCATTCAAATTCAAGCTCTATTCATCGGGGTGAGGGTAAAATGAATAATCATGAAGATAAAAAAATGACATTTTGGGGGGCCTCACCGATTGTTTTTCTGATTACAATTTTGTATTCTATTGCCGTCATTCTCATCGATTATTTCCTGAAACCGATTTTTCAAATCGATTTTATTCCTCACCGGATTTTAATCACTTTGGCGGTCGTTTTGCTTAGTGTTGGAATTCCATCCTATTTCACAACACTGCTGACACTTAAAACCTCATATAAGCAAAATAAATTACTAACCATGGGTGTTTTTTCCATCTGCAGAAATCCCCTCTTTGCTGAAGTGACATTTTTCCTTCTTCCCGGAATTCTTTTGTTCTTAAATTCCTGGTTGCTGCTGACAATCCCATGTTTTCTATACATCATGTTTAAAATATTTATAAAAAGAGAAGAGAAACTAATGGAAAGAGAATTTGGACAAGACTATATCGAGTATAAGAAGATAACATCGGCGATATTCCCAAAGCTTTGGAAATACAAAAAAGATACCGACTGAAGGGAATTCAAGAAAACAAACGAAACGATGGCTTTAAGAAACAGCAAGTTCGCTTATCTCTTGAAGGGTGTGAAGAGCCTATTGGGTGTGGGTCCGCACTTGATCCTGTTAGGCTTTCTGCTCGAGGCTTTGACCCTCGCTGTTCGGGATTGGATCTCTTATCCCATCTCTATCACCGTACACACACAGGTCATCATAAGCATAATCTGTTTGATTATCTGCCTGACGGGCATGATCTGGTTTAATCACACCTTAAATTTGATAAAGGTTAACCTGCTGGATGGGGAAAACCGGTTGATCACACATGGTCCCTTTAACTACGTAAGACATCCGCTCTACGCAACCCTTCTGATTGCGATTCCGCCTTTGCCGATCCTCTGGTATAAAGATCTGATGTTTTTCATTCCCTGGATTCTATTGTTTATGCTTTCCCATTGCGTGGTCGTGATGGAAGAGCGCAGATTGGTTAAGATCTTCGGCAAAGAATATGAGGATTACCAAAGTTATGTTCCCGCTCTCCTTCCCTACAAGGGTGCCGGCGGAAAACGCTTTCGCGAACACGACACGGGGACCGGTTTCGAAACATCCAATGATAAGGCCCGGTAAGCCTAAGATACGAGTGAAGCATTCCAGTCCATTTCATTTAAGCTGAGGAGCGATTCGCAGCCATAAAAAAAATCACCTCTAAGGAATTATTTCGAAGGGATATTTCTCATAAGTTATTGGTAAGCTCAGCGATGCTGCAGTCCGACCCCAAAATCGTTTTCACGGCCCGACCCCAATTTCTACGGCCCAACCCCCATGTTTTATTGGCTCTTCCGAGCGAATAATTTGGGGAACCATCTGCCGACAGCAGCTTTGTAGTCCGCATATTCCTGACCAAACCGCTGTTCCATCCCCTTCTCCTCATAAACGGCGATAAAGTTATAGAAAATAACGATTCCGGCAAAGACCGCCAAAGACAAGAGAGACAGGTTAAAAACCAGGAGCAAGATGTAGAAGAGGAGTCCCGCCAGATACAGAAGATGCCGCACATAAGCGAAGGCCCCATCTCTAAGGACGCGCGGGGCGGCCTGCACTTCATCGGAGATGGCTCGGTGGCCGGACAACACCAAATACACTGAAGCGACGATAATCGGCAGCGCAATAAGACCCTGTACCAAAAACGACAGCGAGGAGCTGAGCACGATCGAAAAGTGGAACACGAAGGAATCCAGGATCCAAACCGCTAAAAAAACCAGCAGGCAGATAAACTGTCCCATATCTCCATAAGGGTGTTCTCCCTGGACTCCACTTCGGGCAAAGCGCCCCGGATCTTTTGATTTCTTAGACATGTTCCTTGCCTCCTCTAATAGCAGAGACGGATGATATCGAACTTCTCACGGATGGAAACGGCCTCAGCGACCATGGAATAAAAATCAAGGCCTTTGACTTCAGGGCTCTCAAATACCCCGCGCAACATTTTTTTCAAGAGTACTCCGTACTCCGTTCCGTCTTCCACTTCTTTCATGAGGAAGTTGAAATCGGCCCCCGCCTCCTCAAGCTCAGCTCTCTATTGCGGCTGAGGAACAATCAGAATATATGTGATATTCTAATCCCATACTTCAGGGACAAGGGAGATCTCTTTTCTTTATAAGCCTCTATTACGCTGATTTTCTGATATTCTCTATTTTCTGTGGATCACTTGTTGACTTGACCCAAGTTTCCTATGTATGATGAGTGATGAAGTTACTTAGGGGATGGGAATTTGATTAAATCAAGTGAAAATCAACACCAACAGAAAATCGAAATTTCTATCATTCTGAGAGATTTCTGGGTTCCGATATTCGGATCAGGCATTGGAAGTGAATATCTCCTTACCTGTGTTGATCCTAATGGACGTCACCCCTAATACTAATTTAATAATACTAATTTAATACTAATTTATATAAACAAATAACAATACTATTCCTATTAATAATGGCAAAATAAAATGGAGAATAAAATTTAACATGAAAATAACTAAATATTTTTTAATAGCCGCAATCATTGTATTTTCGTTGAGCATTTTAAGTGGAGGGGAGAATATGGGGAAAAGTGAACCGGTGACAGTTGAGAAAGTAGACATTGATAAATATATTGGAGTCTGGTACGAGATCGCAAAAATTCCTAATCGTTTTCAGAAAAAATGCAGCAGTAATACAATTGCTGAATACAGGCTTAGAAAAGACGGACGTTTAGATGTAATAAACAGATGTGATAATAAGAAAGGCGGGGTTACAATTGCCAAAGGGGTGGCAAAAATAGTAGACAAAGTAACTAACTCCAAGCTTAAGGTCAGCTTTGTCAGAGTATTAGGCCTCCAATTGTTCTGGGGAGATTACTGGATACTTGGTTTGGATAAAGATTATAAATATGCTGTGGTAGGTGATTCAAAAAGGAAATATGGTTGGATACTGGCAAGAGAAAAAGAGCTGAATGGAGCACAATGGAGTGAAATTGAGAGGATCCTTTCAAAGCAGGGTTATAATAAGGACAGATTTGTAAAATCAAATCATTCAAATTAATAAATAGGAGAAATTACTAATGAGATTACAAAGAATACATATAATTACAATATTTATATCAGTATTTATAATATTGCCTTCCGGACTATTTTCCGGAACGAAACTAAATCTGAATATTGAAACAGGGCCGGTATTTTCATCTTATAATTCAGTTCAGGTACCTCAGCCGGAAGGTACGAGATTTTCATTGACCGATGATTTAGATGTAAAAGGGAAACTTTATTATAGATTGAGATTAACCTATGACATAGGGAAACTGCATCAGATATCAGTATTATACGCTCCTTTGACTTTAAAGGCAGAGGGAATAGCGGAGGCGGATCTCAGATTTCAGGATTCTATTTTCAGTTCGGGTGAAAAATTGTCCGGTTCATATACTTTTAATTCATACAGGCTGACTTATAGATATAAGCTGGTTAGAAAGCCTAAACTGGATCTTTGGATTGGATTTACAGCCAAGATACGTGATGCAGAGATAAGTATCGAGTCAGAAACTAAAAGAGACAATACTGAGAATGTAGGATTTGTACCTCTTTTAAACCTTATTATTCATTGGAAGTGGTCTGATAAGACCGGATTGATCTTCGAAGCAGATGCACTTGCTTCACCGGGTGGAGAAGGCCGGGCAGAGGATGTTGCATTGGGTATTTATGTTAGATTATCACCAAAAAGTAGAATAAAAGCAGGTTATAGATTTGTGGAGGGTGGAGCTGATGTTGAATCTGTATATAACTTTGCATTCCTCCATTATTTCTTCATTGGTTATCAAATAGGATTGTAATAGAATCTGTCAGACTTCATATTTCAGTTAAAAAGAATGGAGTTTAATTAAGGGGACAATTAAACCTTTATGACCCCTTAATTGACCCCTTTATCAAAAATGGTCCCGTTTGACACAATTTATGCACTTAATGCACAAATACAACAACAAGTGAAAGAAGCGAAAAATACCGATAATTCTAAATAATTCAGAATTATCGGCACTTTCCCATTGACATTGAATTTGATTAAGTTCGGTTTTTAAGTCCCGTGTCACACTCTATATAGAACTGGGGATTCCACGTCTACCTATTCCGTCACACTCTATATGGTACTGGTGATTCTACCACCCCATAGAAGGAATTGAAAAAATGAAATCACTATTTCTGATATTAGACAATAGAATGAGTTGCGACTAACATGAATAATATCTTTCTTGACTATCGACCACCGGCTCCGGTAACATATGAAAAGAGGGAAAAATTAATTCTAAGAATGGCACAATTACAGGGGGCGGATTAGATGTAACATTTTTTTGATGCTTCCAGGAGTTTGGTATCCTGGTCTTTTGACAGTAGGGGAGAGTTAAATAATGATCCAATCAAAAACAAAATAAAAATGCCGACAATCCGATTTATCTTCAATTTGTTATTCAAATGTTTACCCTCCATAATGGTCATCCATCCATTGATTATCTATTATATTGAAAAATTTAATTTTTCTGACTTGTTATTGACTTGTCCTTTATTTTATATGTATGATGGGCGATGAAGTTGATTATCCCCCCTTCGGCATTATTTAATATTTATTGTCTTCTGTCTCTCGGAACAATGATATCAGGATCAGCAGCATCTATGTATTTCTCATTTGCACAAGCAATAAAATATTTTCCTTGGACTCCGCCAAATTGATCAGAATTATGAACTACTTTGGCATCAGCAGCGTGGATATCACCTTCTTTCCTACTGTGAATTATCATTTTGTTAACCGGAGAGGTGCTCTTGAAATGAACAACAAAGGGATATTTACATTCCCATCTAATTGTATCCCCAAAATCAGCTCCTTTAGAGTTAGGCTCAACTGTGACTAATCCTCTTTCGTTAAAATTAACCACAATTGTTTCCTTCTTTCCTCCTTCGTAATTTCCCATTTTAAAACCTCCTTTTTATTCTTTGACTACCAGCTTTTTATATCTCGGATCTTCACGCAGTTTTTCAAGATCCGGGCTTTTATCGATCTCACTTTGGACATTCCCTCCGCAGGCAATAAAATCTTGCAAACATTTTAAAGCAAGGTCACGCCGGTCTATCAGCTCAAATACCTTAACACCCATTTGAAGCACTTCTACATTCTCAGGTTCAAGCTTTAGAGCTCTACTTATTTTTACAAAAGCATTTTTATGATTGCCAACATGAGCATCATAACGGGCCAATCGTCCACATAGAGGAGCGTTATTTGGATTCACTTCAATCAATTTTTCTCCCAATCGGATGGCATTCATATAGGTATCTCTGACTTTCTCTTCCTCTCCAGTATAACGATATGTATCTGCCAGATTTCCCCACACTGTATGCTCATAAGGTTCATTATTAGCACGCCTTAAAGCCTTCTCATACAGCTTTTTAGCTTTCTTATATTTCGTTTTAAAAAAATATATTGTGCCTAAGTTGGAATAAGAGAAATAATTGGGCTTTATCTTATTTGATCTTTTATAGTTTTTTATGGCCAGGTCAAGTCTATTTGTCCTCTGATATATAAGACCTAAGTATATGTGGCTCTGAAAATTTCCCGGCAAAATATCAGCGGCTTTCTTGAACCTCTCCTCTGCCTCCTCATATTTCCCATGATAAAAATAAAAAACACCTAAATCAAAGTACCCCCTGCCATTATCCGGCATTAACTCAATAGCTCTTAAATATTCTTTTTCAGAATCTTCCAGCCTACCCTGTTTCTCATAAGTAAGAGCCAAATCCTTATGTGCCTCCACATTTGATCCATCAAGTTCGATCGATCTTAACAAGCTTAAAACTGCCTGCTTGTACTCTCCTGTCTCCCGTAAAATAATCCCAAATTGAATATGAGCATAAACCAGAGTGTCATTTATCTCTAAAGCTTTCCTGCAAATGGATTTAGCCTTTTCAGCCCAAAGCGTTTCTTTAGTCAGTTCCCATTTCTCCCAGTATGCCCGCCCTAAATCCACATAAGCCTGAGCAAATTTTGGGTCTTCTTTAATAGATCTGTTGAATTTTTCAATAGCTATATTAAGGCTTATAACATCATAACTATCCTGCATATATCCTAAGCCTTCACCATAGAAGATCAAGGCATCAGGATTATCTGAACCTCCCTCAGCCATAACCCGGCTTACCTCCTCCGGCTTAATTTCCGGGACAATCATTTTGGCAACTGCATTCACTAATTTATCGTTTAATTTGTACTCCTCCTTCCGGGAAACCTCAACCGTAGAAGTTGTTTTTTGAATTGGGGGAAAGTGAGTACTGGAAACACCAAGCAATAACTGGATCTTATCAGGAAACAAAACTACTTGTCCGGTTACAACCAAATTAGCTCCTATCTTTTTTCTGGCAGGGAGTGCGCTTTTAATTCCCATTTCAATCACATCATCAAAGGGGATGACCTGAAGTGATCCTTGGAAACCTTCCAGCTGGGACAATTTATGGGACAAAGTATAATCTAGGCCATCATATATTTGAGTATTTTCCCCTCCATTTCCACTGACATCAAATGGCAGGACAGCTAATACTTTTATCTCGGGCAAAGAACTTAAACCTAATACTCCCTTAATACTCTCCCGCACAGGAGAAATTGTAAATGCCAGTACACTTAAAAGTATTACCAGAAGAGTAGGTAAAGCTACCCGGCGCAGAGCTTTTTTTCTTCTAGCAGGGTAAGCCCCTCCAGTCTGGTAGCTGTAGGTCCTGCCTTCGCTTATATCCCTGGTCAAGCGCTGCAAATCCGCTCGCAGGTCCAATGCTGTCTGGTAGCGGACGTCGGGTTCTTTATCGAGGCACTTGAAAACTATTCTTTCCAATTCCAAAGGGATCCCACGCCGCAAGCCAGTTATAGGATAAGGATCATCGTTCAGGATAGAATAAAGCACGATCTGATCATGCTCTCCTTTAAAAGGAAGCTGGCCTGTCAGCATCTCATAAAGCATAGCTCCGAAAGACCAGATGTCCGTACGATTGTCTACAGTTTCATTGCAGGCCTGCTCAGGAGACATAAAGGATACTGTCCCCACAATAACCGCAGTACCTGTGATCCGAGTCCCTTCCTTGGACCTGGCTAAGCCAAAATCCATGATCTTGGCCTGGCCCCGGGAAGTCACCATGATATTGGAGCTTTTAATATCCCGGTGAATAATTCCATTTTCATGAGCTTCCTGCAGCCCTTCAGCAACCTGGATGGCAAGGTCAATTGCGGTTTTAACCTCAAAAAGTTGCGATTTTATTTGATTTTTAAGGCTGTTTCCATCCATATATTCCATAGCAATAAAAGTTTCACCCTCAGCCTCATCGATCTCATAGATGGTATTGATATGCGGATGATTAAGTGAAGCCGCAGCCTGGGCTTCATTAATAAAGCGGATTTTATTTTCGCTGCTTTGAAACTTATCTTTTGAAATAAATTTCAAAGCTACTGTTCGTTTCAGCTTGGTGTCTTCTGCCTTATAAACTTCCCCCATCCCGCCTTTTCCCAGCAGTTCGAGAATTTTGTAATGCGAGATACTTTTTCCTATCATGTAGTCTATATCCCCTTAGGTACAATCGGATTTATATCAGAGGAATATATTAATGTCAATTCGATTATATACAGGAGCCCCCTCCCATATCGCCATTTTTTTATGAATAGTTAATCAAAAATTTTTAGTGTATTTTGACCAAAGGTCATCCCCTAGCTTCCAATAAGCTTCTACCATTTGGTTGGCAACTTTGTTACAGTATTCAGTTAAAAATTCCCTGGCTTTTTCAGGGCTCTGTTTATACAAACGTACTGCCTCAGCTTCTATCTTTTTCTGCTCTGTAAAAGCTTTCTCTTCGATCTCTTCCCACACTTCTTTTATATCCCTGCTCATTATCTGCCACCGGAACAAAGCCAGCTGGCTTACACGCCTGAATGCCCACCAGGCACTATCTCTCCGGAAACACTCTCTCCCATCTACCATATAAGAGTCAGGCATATGACTTATTCCGCAATAAAAAGGCACATGAGGCGTAGTTGCTGGATTATCATATCCCAACCATACTACCCCACCCACTGCATCAGGGAGCCAGCTACGGGATTGGGTGACTTGAAGATAGGTCGCACGGCTGCAGCAGATGGTCCTTTCCCGCTGGACATTTAAAAGCTGCATCAAGTCGCGGTTTAAAAACGAACTGGCCACAGGGCTTTTAACTGATTGACCTTTTCGATCTACAGTAGTAAGGTCTCTTGTCATATCATAAGGGGTATCCTGGTATGTATCCCTGAAAATATCCAAGGCATCTTTTACTGACAGCTTCTTCTCAGGCTTAACTGAAAAAGGGAAATTCTCGCTATTAGGATCAAGACCAAGAGCAGGAGCTACCCGGCTTAATACCCGCCATTCCCTTCTCCGGCTGCCCATGCTCCGCCGGGATGCATAAGCATAGCAAAACTCAAAAGAATCCCCTCTCTTGCTGTCCCACCAGCCCATTTCCTCTGCTAAAGAATAGACATTGCTGGATGCTAGATAATTTTCCCGGTCTTTAAGGTCAAGGTGCCGGATTCGGCTGGAATTTGCAGATACGCCGACATGCTCATCCGGGATGCGCACGGCAGCCCATACAGCACCCTTGTTTCCTTTGCCAGGGCCTAAAATCTCAAAGTGCCAAGTCTCATTTGGATCTGCAAAAGTGAAACACTCTCCATAATCAATATAACCGTATTTCCTGGTCAATTCATCTGCAATTTTTATTGCCTCTCTTGCAGTCCGGGCGCGTTCCAATACCAGACGGTATAGCTCTGGACAATCTATAAGTCCTTCATCGCTTTTTAATTCGCGTTTACCACCAAAAGTAGTCTCCCCAATAGCCAGTTGATGTTCATTCATGACTGCATAAGCAGTGTTGATATAAGCGTAAGTCTCAAGCACCTGGGGAATTTCACCTATATCCAACCTGTCAGGATCATTTGGGCCTTTTGTCCTTTTAGATTGAAAATATATCTTACACATATCCCCAGGTTTATACTTTTTGTGCGGAACCACATTTATCCAGGTCCGGTCAGAGCCACTATCACATGAATGCGAAGTCATAGTCGAACCATCAATCGAGGCCAGCTTTCCCACAATGATACTGGTGCAGTTATCAAACTCAAAATCATTATTTTCGTTAGAGTTAGCAAAAGAAACAGACATAGACCAGATCAGCAAGACTACAAAAATCAAACTAAAAAAACATGCTTTTTTCGATAAAGCTATTTTTTTCATAGGACATCTCCCTATTAGGAGCACTCCCTCATGTTTAAAGGCATTTGCCCCTTCAATTTATATCTAAGCTTATAGCACAGCAAAACTTGTCGGTCAAATAATTCTAATTCGGGGGACATCATACTTAATTACACAATTTTTAATGGGATAAACACTCAAAACAAAATAATTAAGTATGATGTCCCCCGAATTTTTACGGCTTTTTTCCATTTACTATTTTCCATTTACTGAGTATTATACATATCGACATGTTTTATGAATAGTAAAGGAAGGAGAATCAATACTATGAAACTAAAAGATTTATATAAAATGTCTATTGAAATAGGAATTGAGAATGACTTGCGGAGCAAGAAAGATATCAACCGGATATTAAAGGATGAAAAGGAGAAGTTCAACAACCTTAAAGATGAAGAAAAAGAATTTTATGATAAAGATAGAATGTTTAATCCCTATGCGGATTCACGAATTCTCTATGGAGACCATGACCTGGAAATCAAAAAAGTTATCACAGGCATAGACATGGAGGTCGGAGAGATCCTTCTGACCTATCAATTAAATAAGGAGCTAAAGGATAAGATCGACCTTGTGATCGCTCACCATCCTGAAGGTTACGCCCTTGCCCAGCTTCATGAAGTAATGAAACTGCAATCCGATCTGCTGGCTCTTTATGGAGTGACTATCAGTGTTGCGGAACAGCTTATGGAAAAACGCATATCAGAAGTAGAACGTGGAGTGATGCCGGCAAACCATAACCGCGCTGTTGATGCCGCCCGAGTTCTGGGAATCCCTATGATGTGCATTCATACGCCCGCGGACAACTGCGTCACCAATTATCTGACTAACCTCTTTAAAAAAGAAAAACCTTATAAATTAAAAGACGCTCTTAATATTTTGAAAAAAATCCCAGAATTCAAAAAATCTGCTCATCTCCAAGTTCCGCCAAAGATCATCAGCGGCAATGAGAACAACAAATGCGGCAAGATATTTGTTGATATGACTGGAGGGACTGGAGGCTCAGAGGATATCTTCGAAAAATTCGCAAATTCCGGAGTCAGTACATTAGTTGGGATGCACATAGGAGAAAAACACTTGGAAAAAGCAAAAAAGGCCAACCTTAACATAATCATAGCCGGTCATATCTCAAGCGACACTCTGGGCCTGAACCTGCTTTTTGACAAAATTGAACAGAAAGGAAAATTAGATTTTGTCACTTTATCCGGCTTTGAAAGAATAAGAAGATAAAATGAAAAAAATTATTCTTTTAGCATGTATCCTAATTATGAGCCATACCGGAGCGGCTCAGCAGGCATTTGTAAAACAATCTCTGGTGGTTAATATTGAAGTACCGGTCAGAGTATTTGACGGCAGTACTTTTGTAGACGACCTGACAATAAAAGATTTTGAAATCTTCGAGAACGGAAAGCTCCAAAAAATCGAAGCGGTTTACTTAATAAATAAAAGGTCAATTGAGAGAAGCAATGAAAAAAAAAGATTCAATCCGCAAACTTCCAGAAACTTCTTTCTTTTTTTTGAAATGGCAGAGTATTTACCAAGAGTAGGTACAGCTATTGAGTACTTTATGAATAACATCATCTCTCCGGAAGATAACCTTGTAATTATCACCCCTCTTAAAACATACCAGCTTAAAAAGAAAGCACTGGAAATAAAACCCCGAAAAGAAATCCTTGATGAGATCAAAGGGATCATCAGAAAAGATACATGGCAAGGAAATTCCGAGTACCGGAATACATTGGATGATATCACAAGGACAGCCCAATCCATATCTGCCCTTCTTTCAGATGGGCGGGAAAATATCCCTGCGATTATTGAAAAAAATGACATGGACCCGGATGTACAGCTTGAACAAAATCTCATATTCTATACCGGTCTTTTAAGCCGCCTGGAGACACTAAGAAAAGTCGACCAGATGAAACTCCTTGATTTTGCAGAATATTTAAAATTTAAAGATGGGCAAAAATATGTATTTATGTTTTATCAACGAGAATTTATTCCCCAGATCGACCAGAGAATATTGTCCCAGTACTTATCTTTACGCCAGGACAGAATGGATTGGGTTATGAATATCACGACTCTTAACGATTTTAATAGAAGAAATATTTCCTTTGATGTAAAACGGGTAAAACAGGCTTATGCGGATGCTTCCACCTCCATCCATTTTTTATTTATTTCCAAACCGGCTGCCCATATTCCCGGGGTGACTATGGAAGAACATTCAGAAGATATCTTCAGTGCATTTCGGGAAATGGCCGAGGCAACCGGAGGTTTTATTTCCAGTTCATATAATCCGGTTTCAGCTTTTAAAGAAGCTCTTGATGCAGCTGAAAACTATTATCTACTCTATTATTCTCCTAAAGATTACTCAGAAGAAGGAGAATTTAAAAACATTGAGGTCCGGATTAAAAATAAAGGATTTAAAATACTCCATCGGACAGGATATTTTGCTTATTGACACAATAAAAGGTGATAAAATGAAAAAATTATTCACTATTCCGGCTTTATTGATTTTATGCATAAATCTTTTCTCCCAACTGGAACAACACCAGGTTTATGTGACCAATATTGAAGTGCCTATTCGGGTTTTTGATAAAGGTACATTTGTAAATGACCTGACTTTGCAGGACTTCGAGCTATACGAAGATGGAAAGCTGCAGAAGATCGAAGCATTATATTATATTAATCAAGACCAGATACAGCGCACTGATCTTGAAAGAGATTTTATGCCTTTTACAGGAAGAATTTTTTATCTTATATTCCAAATGACAGAATACAATCCTAGATTGGCAGAAACCATAGACTATCTCTTTGAACATGTTCTTCTTCCAGACGATTCACTTTCGATCGTTACTCCTCTTCACAACTACAATCTGTCTCCTGATGCAAGAAAAAGATTATCCCAGGAAAAAATATCAGAAGAACTCAATGGACTTGTCCGGAAAGATACTATGACCGGTGGAGCTAATTACCGGAATAAACTTAGAGATTTGAAACGAATGACAAGGTCATTGTCAGGCACAAGTAATTTATCATTCGACAATGAAACATCAGCTGATTCACAAATGGGGATTTCCATCCAGTTAGAAAGATATATGCAGACCTTGGAAGAGCTGGAAAATTTACGTAAAACCAATGTAAATTTTTTTCTCTCTCTTGCTTCAAACCTTAAAAGACAATCTGGGCAAAAGAATGTTTTTTACTTCTACCAAAGAGAATTCACTCCCCAGATACCCTCAAGAGTTTTGAATAACATGATGACACTTTACCAGGACAAACCCAATGTCCAAAGCAGACTTCAGGATTTATTCGGGTCCTATCACAGGAATATTTCTGTTAAAGTAGAGCCCATTAAGCGTGCATTTGCAGACTCCTCTATACTTTTTAACTTCATTTTCATGAATAAAAGACCTGAGACAACATCTGGTATCGAGATGCAGGAGCAATCAGAAGATATCTTCAAAATTCTCACAGAAGCGGCAAAAGCCACCGGCGGAATAATCGATAACTCTCAAAATCCGTTAGCTGCATTTAAAAATGTAACTAAGCTAACCGAAAAATATTATCTTCTATATTACTCTCCAGCAAATTATACAAAGGATGGAGAATTCAAAAATATTGAAGTCAAGGTCAAAGGCAGAGGTTATAAAATTATAAACAAACAAGGATATTACGCAAAATAACTCTCATTTTAATATTCATCTTGCCGAGGCTAATAATCAATGCCGATGAAGATCTTTATGCATAACATGCCGCATTTCGTCTAAGCGGCTGAAATTTTTTATATCAAAATTTTCCTGCTTGAGAAGTTCTACAACATAATCAATAACTGCAGGAGGAAAAATTCCTTCCCTCTCAAAAAGGTTCCGCTTTTTTACAAGGATTTCACTTGATTCCAGGCAGTTTGCCGGAAGAGGAGCGAATGAATCAAGCACCCCATCTTCAGAGCTGATCCTCCCTGTGACATATAACTTCTCTGCTAACTCAATAGAACGGACATCCCGAAATCCCCATTCAGCTGCCATAGTCACTCCAGCCAGGAGTAGATGGATCAAGGCGCTGCCATCAGCACTTCTCAATTCAATAGTCTTTGTCTTTTTTAAATTACTTGAATCAGCCTCTTCCTGAGGATTTATCTTTTTAGCAATATTATCCACTTCTGACCAGGCCAAAGGAACACGGATAAGAGCACTGCGGTTAAGTCCACTCCAGAAGATCTTAGTAGGAGCTTCCTGGTTGGGAACAAGCCGTAGATAGGATGAGGCAACTGTATTGCCAAAAGCAGTTAAAGCATCAGCATATTCACACAACCCTCCAACCATTCTTAGCGCCGGCTCGGACAATCTTCCATCCGGTCCTTCCATGATATTACTATTGTCTTTCATCAGCTGTAAATGAAAATGGAATCCATTACCGGCTGCTCCATCCTCTATTTTAGGGGCAAAAGTAGCTATACAACCATGATTGTAAGCAATATTACGTATTAGCCAACGTCCGATCACAAGAGCGTCCGCCATCTCTTCAATCGGCCGCGGAAGAAACTCGACTTCCATCTGTTCCGCCTGTTTACCATTGATTTCATCAAGCTCAGATTCAATATTATCAACATAACCACCCTCACTGTGAGCATATTTAACTGCATGAGTGATCTGAGTGATATGCCGGAGTATTTCAGTCAAAACCTTGCCTCTTTTTACAAAAGGGGAAGACTCATGATATTTTTTTTCACCACTATTCTGAAAAAGTTCATTTTCCCTGGAAAATATCAGATAAAACTCAATCTCACCCAGGGCATAAAGTTCAAGACCGGTATTTTTACGGAAAAGTCCCGCAGCATTGAATAAAATATTATCCGGGACAAAATCAGCCCTTTCACCATCTTTGTTTAAATAGCGACAAACAAAATCCAAGCTCCCCCTATCAAATGGATTTAAAAATGCTGTCCGGTACTCCGGAACTACATACAAGTCAGACATCGATTCCTCAACCATTCCGCTAAAAAGGGAAGAACCATCCACCCGCTCTCCTTCTGCCAGGATTCTCTCAGCACGCCTGCGGTCTGAAACCGGCAGTTTTAATTCCTTAAGCCTTCCATCAATTGCGGTATAATGAAAAGTAATGCGTTCGATCTGATTCTGTTCAATTATATTTAATAAGTCCTCTCTCTGAAACTCTTCCGGGGTTTTATTCAAAATAGATGACAAAGGATTGGTCAAAGCATATGAATATTTATCTTGGGACATAAAATTTTACTCCATTTAATACATATATATAAAGAACTGACATTGTACGAAAAAAGCACTATAAATTGCAAGATTAGACTTGACTATAAGCTTCTCTGTCTGATATATCTCGAACTCAGAAGAAGGAGAATCATAATGAAGAGAACAGTCGATATATATCTTCCCTTAGACAGCCGGGAAGAACCGAACGCAATAGTTTGGCCGGTTACATTACGGCAGCTTGATGAACTAGTTAATGTCATAAAAAAGCTAGGATGGAAGCCTAATGTACTAAATCCCGGCAAGCCGGTAGCAAGCGTTGCTGAAGGCCTGCAAGTCATAAAAAATGCTAAGAGTGAACGATTTATCAATTTCATGGGGGGATGGGCATATCCAGACTTTTCTGTAAGCCCGATGTGGCAGCTGCCGTCTGAAGTACCAAAACTTATGCTGGGCAGTGCAGTTTCAGATTTTCCAGGGGCTGTGGGGCTTTTGGCTGCCACCTCCGGCACGGAACAGGTCGGTATCAGAACCGACCGGCTGTTTGTCGAGAACTTTGAAAAACAAAACGAGTATTCAGAGGCAATCCACACTTTTCTGGAGAAAGGGGAATATAAACCTGTATACCCTGAAACAATTGATATAGCTGTAACCGATGAAGACCGGGAAAAAGCTCGAAAAGCCATCTCTTCCCTATCAGGTTCCATATATGGAGCAATAGGGCCCCGGTCCATGCAGATGTGGAATAAAATTTCGGAAGCAGATTTTCTCAAATACTTCGGTATTGTAAGAGAAGGATTTGACGGGCTGAGACTTTTAAAGTTAGCTGAAAAAGTTCCTGATGAAAAAGCCGAAACAGCACTGAACTTTTTAACAGAAAAAGGCATGGATATACGCTTGGGGAAAAATCCAAAAAATGAGCTTACCAGAGAAATGGTCCTTTTTCAGATGAAGGTCTATTTTGCCTTACTCGAGCTTAAAAAACAGTACAGCCTGGATTTTATGGGTATACAGGACCAACTCGATTGGATAGAACATTATCCGGCTACTGACCTGGCACTGGGGCTATTAAATAACCGATTGCGGCCCGAATCAGATGGGGAAACCATCGTGGCAGCAACAGAAGCCGATGACGGGGCCGCTCTTACGATGCAGGTGCTTAAACTGCTTAGCAATGGAGAACCTGTCGGATTTAATGATCTTCGCTATTGGGACTCAATGGAAGGTCTCTACTGGTTTGTAAATTCAGGTGCCTTGGCGCCATATTTTGCCTTTGGCAGCCATGACTCTCTTAAAGGCGCCTGGTCGGAACGTCAAACCTATAGGTACTTTAAACAGGGCGGTGGTACAAGCTCAGCAGTAGTGAGAGTACCCAGTGTCGTCACTTGGGCACGCTTCTCTTACCGCGACCATCAATTATATCTTTGTGGCGGAAGAGGGAAAACCGATGTTCCTTCAGAAAAACAATGGCAGGCACGTTCACAAAACTGCAGTCCTGACTGGCCGCAGTGGTATCTAAGACTATGCAGCCGGATCGAATGGAAAATCAACTCCAATCATCCCATGACTGTACTAGGTGACCATCTGAGTGAGCTTAAAGCCCTGGCTGAAGAAATCGGCATTCCATTTGAATGCTATGACTTTACTACCCCAGAAGAGTTGCCATAATTTAATATAGTACCTGCTCCTCCCCTTTTTCCTTTATCATCTCATCTATTTCTTTGAGGAGTAATTTTTTACGCTTAAGCACAGCTTTTCTCTCAGAGAAACTTAAATATGATCCTAAAGCTTTTTTAATCCTTTCATCATCCAAACTCCTGAGCCTTTTTACAAAAATACGCGGGAGTTTGAGAAAACCCATTTTATTGCGCAGGCCATATTTTCCATAAAGGAGCTGATCTGTGTAAACTCTATTATCGCGGAAAGAACGGGAATGGTCGATCAAGATCAAACGCCAATCTTTTGTAAAACGGATATTCTGTTGAGTCCGGTCAACATTGGCGATCAAACTGTCAAAAGCCCTGGCCAGGTAAATAGTTTTTAGCCAGGAGTCAACTATATCTTCGGGAATAGGGATATCCTGCTCCACTCTCTCTAACTCACTGATCTCAAGCTCAACCCATAATTGAAGAGAACCCTTGCTCATTCGATAACTTCTCTCGACTGTAGGAGGGACCATATTTAATCCTAACAGCTGATCCAGTTTATAGGCTGCAATTTCATACTCCCAACCTTCCTTAGATCCTTTCTGGACTCCCTCCGGATTTTTCCAAACAGCTGATTTCTGTATATTTCCCTGCTCTAGATATAACCTTATTGGTTTCGTAATGCCTTCTCCTATATCCTCATCTTTTATGATCTTAGCGCTCTTAAGATACCTTTCCCATTTCCCTCTCTGCGCTATCTCATCTGCAGTAAATTGAAATGCAGAAATAAAATTGCCAGCGACAAATAAAATAAAACATCCTATTACAAAGTTTTTTCGTTTCATTTGAAACCTTCCCCTTTTTGCAAATATCAGACTAATCCTTTAAAGCAAAATCCAGGGCGGCACGGGCATGAAGGACCAAGGTGTTCAGTAATTTTACTTCTGTGTCTTCCTGATCGAGAATAAGCGGCAGCTCAGTACAGCCGAGAATAACTCCATCCACCTTATAATTCTTGATTATGTTGATTAATTTAATCCTGGTTTCCTTCTTAAAAATCCCTAGAACAAGTTCATTAAAAACTATCTTATTTATCTCATCTTGTTCTTCTTCCGAAGGGGTAATAACTTCCATGCCGTGTTTTTTAAAAACATCCTGATAAAAAGACGATTGCATAGTATATTTTATGCCGGTAAGAAGCAGCTTTTTCATATCCCACTTTTCAGCTTCCCGGGCCGCAACTTCAACAATACTGATCATAGGAACTGAAGCCATCTTCTCTACAACCTCAAAGACAGAATGAGGAGAATTTGCAGCTATTACAATAAATTCTGCTCCTGCTTTCTCCAATGCTTTTATCCCCTCCCTAATATAGTGGATATATCCGTCCATATCTTCCCTGTCCTCGAATTCCATCAGTTTTTTGAGATCCAGACTGAATATCACCATCTCTGGATAATGATAATTCCTCTTCCTGGCATAATATTTCTTCAGGATATATTCATAATATTTGATGGTGGACTCGTGGCTGATACCCCCGATAATGCCGATTCGTTTTGCCAACTTCTTTCTCCCTTATTGATTATTGTTTACTACTTTCTATTTTTGCAATTTTTTTATTCTTATGCAAGGATAAAATTGTTTAATAATTAAAATAGTAATAATTTGGCAATCTCAGAGAGAATTGATATTCTTAAAAAACCATTTTTTGTGGCTAAATGAGTAATTTCAGTTTAAAATTGAGGCATATAGAGATGTTTCGGTTTACAATGTATAACACTGCAAAGCCGAGACACAATACTGGAAAAAATTACATTTTGTCAATTATTTCAAGGTTAAATCTCTTCTTCAACTTCATTCCAGCAGCCCCGAGAATAACTCTAATAGCCTGAGCAGTTCTTCCCCGTTTTCCGATGATCTTGCCTATGTCTTCCTGAGAAACCTTAACTTCTATAATCGAGCTCTGCTCCCCTTCTAATTGGGTAACCTTAACATTTTCAGTATCGTCCACTAATGATTTGACAATCTCTTCAACTAGTTCTTTCACTGTAATCTCCTTTAAAATTTTATATTGTTATTTTCTATCAAGCTTGTGTTATTCTTATTTCTTTTTTCCTTTCCGCCGGGAAGGGATAGTTCGCTTCAATTTTGGTTTATTTTTTTTTGATTTTTCTAAAAGATTTTTTTTCTTTTTGTTTTTATCTGAGTCGTTTTTTTTCCAAAAACTCTCTTTTTTTTCTTTTCTTTTAGGTATCATCTTGATCGTCTTCCTATTATTGTACCACTTCCAAAGTTAGAATAATAGCTTTTTTGATCTTTCCTCCACCTATTGTCTGAACAACCCAAGTCCACACTAGCAATAAGATTGCGATACCTTGTGGAATCCAAATTTCTTTCGTTCGATGCTTCTTTTAATCAGGTTACCGCTTCTTCTTCTCCTTCCGGATTTCCCTTTCTTTTACACGTTATCATGTCGCAACTTCCATTCTCTGATTTTGTTCTGAATCTCTTTTTCTTCCTCTATCATTTTTGCTTTCTCACCAAAAATTGCGGGATTCTTTTCCCAGAAATCAAATTGTTATTCCTCCTCCAAAATCTTCATGAATATCTCTCCTCAACATTTTCTTTCTTTGTTAACCTCTCCTTTCATCCTGTTATACTCAGCAATCATCTCCCTGCGAACAAGGAAGTTATTACCATACTCACTATCATGCTTATACTGAGTGAGTAGGTAGCTTTGTGTTTTTTCCTTACAATACTGCTCGATCGACATATCAACTGGTGTTTGACTTTCCAGGCATAGCTCGTAAAAATCCCTTATATAGCCGGGTGTAACAAGTGCATTACCATTTTCAAATACCTCAATAATCCTTATGTCTTCTAACTTAGGTATATCTGCCACATCCCACTTCTGGTAAACATAGGGCATTCTACATCCAGAATAAAAGATAACATATAGCATAATCGAAAATAGCATTGTTTTTTTCATATTTTCCTCCCTACTATATTATACTATTCAGCAAAGTAAAGAATTGTCAATAAATAATCTTATATTACAACCATCTAGCCTGCCTCATCCTCGCATCCTCCACTTCAAGTACGCATTGAATCACTTAAAATGTAACCGAACTTAAGGATGGGTAAGGTTGCATTTTGAACAATTAAATACAAATTTTAAACAGATATGCTTCAAGCACGCATAATTTTAATAAAGTAGAATATTATGCCGGCGTTACCTGCATTAGATTAAAAGACAAATATAAATCACTCACATCATTTTTTAGGGGCTGGGGCCAGAAATACTGCCTTTCCTAAAGGTGACGCAAAGGGGAAAACCAGAGACAACAGACTGCCGGAGGTGGGAGTCGAACCCACACTCTCGGTAAAGAGAACTGGATTTTGAGTCCAGCGCGTCTGCCTATTTCGCCACTCCGGCACAGGCTTATTTTTAACATTTTCCCTGGTTACATGCAATAGTTATTTAAGGGGGACGCGACCTGGATACGCGTAAGTCCCTGCGAAAGACAGGGATTTCCCCCAGCCGGGAAATCCCTTCCTGTCCTCACAACGCTCTCCTCGAGATTCTCTCGAGGAACCATGCCCGCGTTGTTCCGGATGGCTTTCTCCGGGATTTACCCGTATCCAGGCTTATTATGATTCCAGTTTATTATCCAGGCAACTTCAGTTAATTAAGGGGAATAGTCCCCAATGGAAGCCCTGATTGTATCTATTCGGTAATCATTGTAGAATACTGCTCTTATGAACAAATTAATATTTTGGGACTGGACCGGAACTCTGGCTGATGAGGCTTCGCTTGATAAAGCAGTGTGTACATCTATGGAAGAAGAATTGGCCCGAAAAAATGCTATTTCTTTTAAACAGGCAGCTGATAAATATAATTCATATTTAACAAAACTGGAAAATACCTGGCGATGGCATGACTATGTCGGCCACGGCCAGGAACTGGGACTCGATTGGAAAAAATGTCAGGAGCAGAACTTAAGCAAACTTAGAATAATAGGCGGAACAGAGGAAATCCTTATATTTTGCCGGCAAAAAGGATACAAAAATATTCTTGCCACAAATGCTGTAAAAAAAGTTATCCAATTGCGAGTAAAGCATGCAGGTTTGGAGAATCTTTTTGATTTTATCATTGGAAGCAGTGATGCTGAAGCTTTAAAATCTGAGGGTAAACATTTTAAGCTTGGATTTAATAAATTTGGGAGCTCTTCTGACTGCTCATATTCTGTGGGAGATAATCCTGTCCAGGACATACAACCTGCACTTCATATGGGTTTAAAAACAATTTTCTGTAAATCCGGAAGATATCTGACCCACTATCATTCCGAGCACATTTCAGGCAACCATAAAGAAAAAATAGAACCTGATTTTAAGATAAAAACTCTTTCTGAAATAAAGAAAATAATTCAAGGATAAAAAATGACGGAACCACTTTGCCCAAATTTTGGCAGCTGTGGAGGATGTTCCTTTCAGGATATTGATTATTCAGAGCAGTTGGAGAACAAAAAAAGATGCTTGTCTGAAGCGATCCGTTATAATAACGTCCAGGTATTTTCAGGCCAAGAATATAATTACCGTAACCGAATGGATTTTGTATTTCATGCCGGGGGATTGGGCTTACGGGAAAGAGGCTCCTGGTACAAAATGGTCAATATCGAACATTGCCCCATCTCCAATAACAAATTAAATGATATCCTGACCGAGATCAGAGAGTTTTTTAAAGATGTTTTTTATTTTGATGTAAAAAAACAGTTCGGCACCTACTGCTATGCTGTCATACGTACTCCGGACAATGATTCCTCTGTTTCTATTGTACTTAATAAAAAATCTAAAAAAAAAGACGAAGCCGTAGAATATATCAAAGAGTTCGCCAAAATCACTTCCATCAATAATGTAATCGTGACCTATATCCCGCATAACCGGAATGTGAGTGTATCCGATGAATATGATGTCATCAAGGGAAGCGATATGCTCAGAAGCAAATACCTAGAGTACAGCTTCCATTTTCCTGTACAGGGATTTTTCCAGGTAAATCAAAAGATTGCAAAAAAAGTACATATTTACTGCCAAAAACTTCTCTCTTCTCCTGATTTCAAAAACGCCAAGCTGCTTGACCTTTACGGCGGAGTAGGGACCTTTGGTATTATTAATTCCCCCCAGTTTAAAGAAGCCATAATCGTAGAAAACTTCGAATCGGCAATCCTTGCTGCCGAGAAAAACATTACCGAAAACAAAATAGATAATGCTCGAACTGTTGTCCTGGATGCCCGCAACTTGAAGGATATGGATCTATCCAGGCCCCTATGTATCATCCTCGACCCTCCCCGTAGTGGGATGCACCCAAAAACCGTGAAGCATTTGAATGAGCTTAAACCTGAAGTTCTTATTTATGTATCCTGTAATCCCAAACACCTTGGTAATGACCTGCTCACCCTCAATAGCTATAATATTAAAAGTGCAGCTTTATTTGATATGTTTCCTCAGACACCGCACATGGAAACAGTCATCGAACTGGTTAAGGACAAATGAGCCCAATAAAGGTATAATTGATTTTTTCTGGTATTTTTGATACAAAATTTGTTTAATAGTCTAGTGAATAAAGAAAAAAAAAGTTTATGCGCGTTAATTGATGGTTTTGCGGGGAAAAGTATTGCTGTTTGGGGGGATTTCATTCTTGATGAATATGTTTATGGAAATACTAACCGGGTCTCCCGTGAGGCACCGGTTCTTATCCTTTCTTATAATAAGCGGGAATTTTCCCTGGGGGGAGGAGGAAATGCCCTGCTTAACCTGAAGGCTTTGGGTGCTGCCCCCTTCCCTATCGGAGTTATTGGTTCAGATACAGCAGGAAAGGAGATAATCCGGATTCTAAAAAGTAAAGGAATCCCCACAGATTTTCTGATTCAAGAAAAAACATTTTCAACTCCTGCTAAGATACGTATTCTTGCCGGAGAAGAAAATACCAGAAAACAACAGATCCTGCGCATTGACAGGGAGGGTAGGGTCCCTAATACAACCAATATTAGAATAAAGCTTGTAAAACACCTGCGTTATGCACAAGAAAAGGCAAATGCCCTGCTTATCTCTGACTACAACTATTTTAATGTTAAAGAAAATATTTATAAAAAAATTCTCCCGGATTTTAAAAAAGCAAAGCTACCAGTAGCAGTTGATTCCCGATTCCGCATGCTTTCCTTTAAACAAAGTACAGTCTCAACTCCAAATGAACCAGAGGTCGAAGATGCCTTAAAGATTCATCTTGTAGACGAAAAAGATAATCTTAAAAAAACAGGCTCCCGCTTGCTTAAACAAACAGGAGCAGAAGCAATCCTTCTCACCCGGGGGTCAAAAGGAATGGTTCTTTTTGTAAAAGAAAAAGCACCTCTTTATATTCCGGTACATGGAACCACAGATATTGTAGATGTAACAGGAGCCGGGGATACAGTTATTAGTGTTTTTACTCTTTCTCTTACAGTAGGAGGGACATTTTCTCAAGCAGCTTCTCTTGCCAATTATGCAGGCGGCCTTGTAGTTATGAAAAAAGGCACAGCCACAGTGGATTGCAAAAAACTGAAGGAGGCTGTAGTTTCCTGAAATTGAATAAATTATACGACCTCAAACATCTCTCCAAATTAATTCAAACAGAAAAAGATAAAAAAAGAACTATTGTTTTGGCTAATGGCTGTTTTGACTTAATCCACGTCGGTCATGTAAGGTATTTAAAAGAAGCTGCAGCAAAAGGAGATGTGCTGGTTGTAGCTCTTAATAGTGATTCCTCAGTGAAAAAGCTTAAAGGCAAGGGCAGGCCAGTGTTAAAAGAAGATGAAAGAGCTGAAATAATAGCTTCTTTTTATTTTGTTGATTACGTGACTATTTTTGTAGAAAAAAATGTAGAGCACATTTTACTGGCTTTAAAACCGCAGGTGCATGCTAAAGGTTCAGACTATAGAGAAGATAATGTCCCTGAAAAAGATATTGTTAAAAGTTACGGAGGGAAAGTCGCTATAACCGGGGGGTCGAAGATCAAATCAGCTTCCGAACTGATCCAAAAAATAGCCTTAAATACCAACCATGAATAATTTTCTTATCATAAGACTAAGCTCCCTGGGAGATATCATCCATGCCCTGCCGGCATTTTCAGCCTTAAGAAATCATTTTCCTGAGGCAAATATCACCTGGCTTGTGGAAGAAAAAGGGGAAGAGGTCTTAAAACTTATCCCAGGGATAAATAAGGTAGTAGTTACCCGGGCAAAAAGATTAAAACTTTATTCAAGGTCTTTTAGGGAGGAAATCTCAAGGATAAAGGCCCAAATTGCTGCCAAGGATCTGACTGCTGTTGACTTTCAGGGGCTGATTAAATCAGGCCTTTTTGCCTGGTTCTCTCAGGCCAAAAAAAGAATCGGGTTTCACCGGAAAAATTTACGGGAACCTTTAGCTTCAATATTTTACACACAGCGGCTTTACAAAATTACAGGGGATATTCATGTTATCTATAAAAACTTAAAACTTTTAGAGCTTTTAGGAATTAAGGATAGCAATGTTGATTTTCCTCTTCAGCTAAGCTCAGACCTGCTAAACTCTGTGAGAGATAAAATTGCAAAAACCGGTTATTCCTCAGAGAAAAAACTGGTTATTATTAATGTAGGAGCTGCCTGGGAGAGTAAACGCTGGTTTCCGCATAAATGGAGTCAGGTGATAAAAAAAATAGATTCTGATCAGATTTTTCCTCTGCTTCTCTGGGGGAATGAAATTGAAAAAGATTTAGCCCTAAAGATTGCTGAAACAACTGGTGCTGCCCTCTCCCCTTCTCTTTCCCTTACAGAAGTAGTGGCGCTTGTAAATGATGCTTCCCTGGTTGTAAGCGGAGATACCTTTGCCCTCCAGGCAGCCTGTGCGCTTTCACGTCCGGTTGTAGGGCTTTTTGGGCCTACTACCCCAGGGAGGAACGGTCCTTTTAAGGATTCAGATAAAGTAGTTTTTCAAGAATTTAACTGCAGTCATTGTTACAAAAGAAAATGCTCTGACCTTAAATGCCTTAAAATCCTCAAACCTGAAAGTGTAGCAGAGTTATGTATACAAGCATTGGAGAAAAATGGATAAAATGAAACCAACAGATATTATCAACAGATGGAGAGTACGCGGCCATTTTATAAGTATTATTCTAGCTGTAATTCTGGCAAAGCCTAATATATATTCTTTGCTTTCCGGCATAGGATTTGTAATTCTTGGCCTTCTTTTACGGGGTTGGGCCTGCGGACATCTAAAAAAAGAAAAACGACTGGCTGTCTCTGGTCCTTATAAATACACCAGAAATCCGCTCTACCTTGGGAACCTTATAATCGGTATGGGCATTGTAGCAGGAGCGAGGTCATGGTGGGTTCTTGCAATTTTTATTGCCTACTTCCTTAAATTCTATCCTGTTGTGATAATCAAAGAAAAAAACAAAATGCAACAGCTTTTTCCCCAAGAATACAAGGAATACAGCCGCAAGGTTCCTCTCTTTATCCCTACACTAAAACCTTATGCTAAAGCTCCTGACATTCGTTTTAACTGGGCTATGTACAAAAAAAACAAGGAGTTACGCGCCCTGATATGGGGAACAATATTCTGGGTTATCCTTTTTCTAAAAATGATCCTATTTTAAAGAGGATTTAATATTTATGCCCACAAAAGCAAGAATTAATAAAATAGAAAAGCTTCTCTCTCTGCGCCAACCGGATTTAAGAGTGGTTTTAGAAGAGGTTACCAATACCCACAATGCCAGTGCTGTAATCAGGACCTGTGATGCTGCAGGTGTACATCATATAGATATTATTTGTTCAGAAGCTGAACCATTACCTGTTGTTAATGGTCGTGTTAAATTGAGCCAATAATGGTCGTGAAAAAGTGAGCCACTTTGGGCGTGAAGATACTGGGAGAAAGATTTATAATATGATTTTTTATTCCAGTATAAGAGAGGTGCTCG
>Ga0114922_10000363_pt1 | contig 44007 bp, 30 predicted proteins | sample AartaG_FD_100975 | JGI IMG/M metagenome (GOLD analysis project Ga0114922, IMG submission 100975) | Deep subsurface microbial communities from Aarhus Bay to uncover new lineages of life (NeLLi) - Aarhus_00045 metaG | ecosystem: Environmental > Aquatic > Marine > Oceanic > Sediment | place... | reverse complement strand
ACCGGTATGTCTGAACGACTGGTTAAGGAATATCTGAAGATTATCAAAGAACATAACCTGAGCCCAATAGCTCAGCAAACATGCACGTCAACATAGTAGCGGTCAAATGACCGGACAGGTATTAATAAAAAATTGATTTTAATCGTCATTCCAATCTTTTTTATAATTGGTTGTTTCTCTACAGGATCGTTCTCACAAGAAAAATCAAACAATGAGGAATTTAATGAGGCATTAGAATATTTTAATAATAAGCAATATCGAAGTGCCCGATTGACTTTGCAAAAAATTCTCCATAAAAATCAATGTCAGCTTGATGCCTTATCTTTGCTTGGCGATGTATATATTGCGAAAAACAATTTGAAGAAAGCAATTGAACCTTTCGAAAAATCGATAAACTGCGACTCTACATTTGCCTTAGGTTATTTAAAACTCGGTGTAATTTGGTACAATCTTGCTTTGGAAAGCGAAGTGCCAAAGCCAGAATATCTTAATAAATCAAAACATTGTACATGGAAATCAATTGAATATAGAATGAATTTAAATAAAGCTCAGGAATCTGAAGCTCATGTACAAATGGCGCATTTATACATTTGGGAAAAATCATACCCAAGTGCTTCTTTTGAGATACAACTCGCATTAAAATGTGACTCGACAAATTTTAATGCTCACTATTGGGCTGCATTTATTGCTTCTCAACAATTTTATGAAGAGAAGCAGCAGAGAATGTTTGAATATATGCTGAGTGAAATAAGATGGATAATCGACAATCCATCTGGTCATGCGGAAGAACTATTTGGTCTATCAAAGGCATGTTTTAAAACTAAGATGGGATTCGAAAGATTAAATTCATTTAACTTTAAAGCTATCAAATTTCCATATATACAATATACGATAGCTGAAATTCCAAGCTTATTGAATCTTACGGTAAAAAAATTTGAAGAGCTACAAAGCAAAAGTCCACATAAATATGAAGCATATTATATTTTAGGTAATTACTATCTTCTTATGGGTGACTTTGACAAAGCAATCGATAATTATGAACGTGCAAATAAATATACGGAAGAAGCTGAACATGCAATCCGTATTATACCCTCAGTAGTTTCTTGGTGGCAGTACTCATTTTATTATTTAGCAATTGCATCTGAATTGAATGGTATTGATAGAGTTATACTTAAAACATTTTATCAAAAAGCAACTGAAGCACACCAATCATACTTTATTGATTGTTACATCAGAGTTGGCGAGATAGAGCATGAGCAGGGCAATTTTCTTGCAGCTTTAGATAATTATTACTTTGCTTTATTTTATTATGATTTTTCTAATACAATTTATTTCCCTGACTTTCAAAGTAGACTTTTTAAAAACATAATCTCAGCGATACCATATCTTAATGAAAATGAAAAAGAATTATACGGAACCAAAATACTCCCACATATGGAAAAAATTTGTGCGGGACATGGAACCCTTATATCTAGAAAAACAGAAAATTATTTAGCCAGAGCATATTTAGAATTAGGGAAAAAACAAAAGGCTTTAGCGCTTGCGAAAGAAAATGTTGAAATGACACATCGAATTTCACCTTATTGTCTTGAAACTTTAGCGGATGTCTATATTGTACTAGGTAAAAGAAAAGATGCAATTAAAATATTAAATGAACTCATTGAAAATTTTTCAAATAACGAGAAATATATAAAGAAATTAGCTGCGGTGAAAAAGAAAAAGTTTTAAACGGGTTGTATTGAAGATCATTAAGTATGATGCTAAATACCAAAGGTTGAAGTTATATACATAGATAATATTTACATGACAGTAGCCTCCAATTTTTCTTTTTGTTTTTTGAATTGCATTCCAACTATGGTCGTCCGATGTTCGATGTCTACCAGCTACAGGAACAATTCATAAGGATGTCTATCTAGTCGCCCACAGAATTCTGTACCATTGTTCGAGAGAATAGTTATGACTTTTGTTTCATGATCATCGAAGAATTGCAGCACCTGATTGTTCAGGATATGCACTGCGGTTACAAGCATAACATTTAAGTAATTGATTTAATCAAAACCATAAATGGTATCCTCAAAGAGGCCCACCATGTCATTTACAATCAAAGATCAACATCTAAGACAGCTCTGCAAAATAAATTATTTTCAGGTCCCGGAAGAAGGCATCCTTTTTTTGGGTTTTCGTGGATGCCTTCCGATCGATGAGAATGATCAAGAATTTCGCACAGAGCGGACACTCAATATTGAATCGGTTGACCATATCCATCCTCGCTGCACATTGGGCCAGTGGCTTCCGGAAAATAAGGAAATCGCATTATTCCCCGGGAGTACAGTACCGCACCTAAGATACGTGAAAATCTCTAAAGAGAGGAATGGTGTCGGAGCAAACCAGTTGATGACAGGTTACTACCGCGACTATCGGAAGGGGAAGCATCGGGCTGGCACTCCATCGGCACACGATGCTTTTCGCCAGACAGGTGCTCATCCCATTCGCAGAACTGCCGATGACTTCGATTTCGACAATGACGACCGGGTCGAATTTGTCAATCCATACGACAATATCCACGCAGCATGGTGTATGGGTATCAATCACGACTATTTTGGGAGTGCCGGATGCCAGGTCATCGTTGGATATCCCCGGTGCGAGAACCGTGGTAATCGGCCCAAGGAAGGTCCCTGGAAAATATTCCAAGAGAAGGCATATGAAATTCAGCAAGTCGCCTTCCCTTATATCCTGTTGAATGGACGTGATATACAGAAAGTAACCGTCAATGGTTCGAAAAAAATGTCGGCGCGTCTTCGTTTTGGTTCCAAAGACGAACTTGTATCAAAGGTACAAGAGGTTTTAAAAGGTGAAGGATATTATGAGGGTCATGTGGATGGGGATTTCGGCAAACGAACCATTCGTGCGGTTTTGGATTATCAAACCAAAGTCTTTGGACCCAGTGCCGATGACGGGATCGTTGGCCCCATAACAGCTTCCGCAATGGGCATTGATTGGCCAAAAGTTTAAAAGTGTGCCTCCTCTCTTGCACACCCCTGTATCTTAACTGTGGATTATATGACTTGGCTTTGGACGATTCATGATGAATAACATCCAATCAATCACGCATTTTCTTCCGATGTTAAATCCTCCGTAACTTCTCCACCCCCATCCCCCTCCTTCGTCAGTATTCCCTTGAGCTCCCGCTGTAGTTTCTGAGCCTTTGCCAGGGCACTCAGAAGTTGATCCTCCGTTGTCTCATCCTCTTCTGGCCGGATATCCCATGCCTGCTTCAGTGTATCGAATGTCTGATCGACTTTTTTTACCAGAAATTCAACGACTTCTTTCCGAGTGGGAACCCGATCCTTCAACATGACTCGAGGGCCACGGAAATAGCCCAATTTTTCCTGTTCTTCCTCTGAAATAGACCATTGACTCGAAGAATCTATTTTATGTTCTGCGAAGAGCCTAAACCGGCCATCTTTCTTTAACTTTTCGACAAGCTGCTCTACAGTGAATACCATGGAAGGAGTCTCTTTTTCAAGCTCTTTCCAAACCCACTTCACAGGCACAATAAATGACTCTGCCTCTTCCAATAGAACCACAACTTTTTTCAGGAGATCTGCCATTTCAAAGTATTTGCTCCAGACACGATACCACAACACGGGCCTCGGAGTTCCTGATTGTTTCAAACACGGCTTTTGCCTGCGGCTGGTTATGAATCATATCTGTAAGTTCGTCTACCGTCTTCTCTGTTAGAAAAATTTGCATGAATCGATTCGGTTGGCTTGTATCTCGAAAAAGAGAGATGGTAAATCCCTGATCTTTCCAGAAATTCTTCAGTTCTTCAATCGCTTTGATAAGCCCGGACTGGCCATCTACGTCCATCTCAAATGTAAATGTTATCAAGTTCATCGTATTTTCATTGAATAGTTTAAAGAAAAAAAGGTTGATAATCAAGGAAAAACTGGAGAGATTTTTAGCTGCGATAATAAGATTGACCAAAGTCTCGCGAAGCTTCGCCACATACTGGTTACTGGTTACTGGTTACTGGCTACTGGTCTCTGGCTGCTAGCTGATAGCTGTCAGCTATCAGCTTTCAGTGACCAGAAGCCAGCAGGAAGAAACTTGACTCAAAATTCAAGATTTTATCTTGATAAAAAGTTTGCCTATTACTTTAAGAGGCCTTCTCCAAAACCAACTTCTTCGCTCTCTCGAGAGCCTCATCGATCCTCGAAGTCATCCCACCACTGCCCCGAGCCATGGATGAACTCCCCCCTCCCTTACCATCGATGACTTGACAAGCCTCCATCATTAGAGGACGAACGTCTAAATCGACCGATTCGGACCTGCCGAAATAGAGATGCGCCCTCTCACCCTTCAAGCCAATTAAAGTAACGATTCCTTCCAACCTGGTCAGCTTGTTAACGAGATATTGAATTTCATCCGGATCTCGGTTCTCGAATACGACAGTAACCATTTGAAATGGGCCCACATTCACGGCTTTTTCACAGAGACTGTTAGCCTCTAACCCTAACTTTTCATCCAATAAAGAACGTATTCTCTTTGCCGAAATTTTCCTTTCTTCTTTCCATCGAAACACCATAGACGAAACATCTTCTTCACCCACCGTCATAGCCTGGCAGACAGTCTTCAGTGTATCGACTTTCTTTTGATAATCCTTCAAAGCTCTCCATCCGCCAAGGAAAGTCACTCGCGTTCCTCCTTTATAACGCTCGCACCGGATAACTTTGATCACACCCACCTCACCGGTTCGCCGGACATGAGTACCGCAGCAGCCCGAAAAATCGAATCCTTCAATCTCGACTACACGAATTTCCTTCTCCTCTTTCGGACGTTTTCTCAAAGGAATACCATTGAGTTTATCGAACGGTACAACTTTTACGATGACATTCCGATTCTCAAAGACAATTTTATTGGCCAACAGTTCTGTTCCATGGATCGTATCCGTAGAAATATCGGCCACATTCAAATCGATGGTTGAACTCTCTTTCCCCAGGTGGAAACCGACCGTCTCTGCACCGACTTTCATCAGGAACGCCTGCGAAAGAATATGCTGTCCCGTATGCTGCTGCATAAAATCAAAACGACGATCCCAATCAATCTTTCCGGCAACTCGATCCCCCGCCCCTAATTTGCCGTCCAGCATATGAACGATGGTTTTCCCTTCTTCAAAAACGTCTACAACCGGGATGCCCCCCAGTTCACCTTCATCACAAGGCTGTCCGCCGGAAGTCGGGTAGAAAAGCGTTCGATCAAGAATGACTCGTTGTTTTCCCTGATCATCAGACCATTCAATGAGGCGGGCATCAAATTCACGAAGATACGGATCTTGATCATAGAGACGTTCTGTTCCCATTTTTTACCTTTTCAGTAACGTTGAAGAATTTTAACAACTTCCCCTGGTGATTGGTATCCCTCAAACCGAGTCAATTCTTTTCCTTCAGAATCCAACAGAATGACAGTGGGCATACCAAGGATCTTGTACTCTTTCTGGACCGTCCCGGTTTTCTTATCGTTCTTGGTCAAGTCCAATTTCACCTGTATAAATCGTTGAAGTTCCCTCTGAACAGCAGCATCCGGCCACGTTTTTTCATCCAATTCATGACACGCCGTACACCATTCGGCAAAAAAATCGATTAAGACCGGTTTCCCTGTAAGACGGGCCTGATGGTATCCTTCCTCATCGGAAGACAACCATTGGTCTTCCCCAATACTCGCAGACAGGACTTCACCTGACCGGTTCATGCCGAAATCTGTCCAGACGGAAATCGATTTAAAGACCAGGGCCCCCCCTATCAGAATGGCCAATATGCCAAGAGCTTTCCCCATTTTACTATTTCTATCAGATTCATGATTCAGGGGTGTAAAAGCACCAACAAATGTTCCAAAAAGAATAAAGAAGACCGCCCATAACATATGGAGAATGTTCGAAGGGAGAACGGGCCGAATAAAGAAGATCGCAAGAGCAATTAATAATACACCAAAACCCCTCTCGATGAGTACCATCCACCCCCCCGACTTGGGCAGGTTCTTGAGTACGCCAGAGAAAGTGCCTAAGAGGATGAACAGAACACCCAGTCCCAATGAGAAGGAAAAAAGAAGTCCGACCCCAAGAATAACGGAACCCGTTTTAGCCACCCAGGTTAAGATCACTACCAGGAGGGGGCTGATACACGGCGAAACGATTAATCCGGCAACGAGTCCTGTCAGTAAGACGCCAATAAAACCCGTACGTCTCTTCTTTTGTAGCTTCGTGGCAAGAGACGGTGGCATCTGTAGAACAAAAACACCCAGCATGGACAGTCCCATTATAAAAAAGATTATTGAGATGATAACGATGACTACGGGATGCTGGGCATAAGCGCCAAAAAGCCCCCCGGTCTTGGCCGCAATGAATCCCAGGGTTGAAAAAGTGATGGATATTCCCAAAACATAAAACAGGGATAGAACGAATCCGCGAAATTTGCCTCCTGTTGCTTGCGCACCGATGACGGCAATCGTGATGGGAATCATGGGATAGACACAAGGCGTAAAGCTCGTCAGGAGACCTCCTATAAACACGAGAAGAAAGGCCATCCATGAACCCTGCTCCAGCGATCGACTGAGGCGTTCCGAAATTCCACCGGTCTCTCCGGAGATCGTGTGGATCTGCCCTTGACCTTGTAGAATGACCAGTTCTGATTCGACTGTTTCGGTCGTTGGTGGATAGCAAACACCGGTTTTTTCTGCGCACAACTGATAGGTCACATCAGACAAAATCGTATAATTCCCTTCAACCGCATCATCTCCTATTGTAATGGGAATATGTATAACCGTTTGTCCGCGATAAACAAATCCGACATATTCTTCCTCCTCACCTTGAGGATATTGAGGATCCCCCATTCGAATCCCTGTTATTGGCTTTGGGAAGACCTTGAAGAGCTCACTCGTGGCGTCGCTGATGTGGTAATCGGGTGCAACATCACATATGACGATCAATTCCCCCTTCTCCCCCATTTTTATGGCAAGAGGCCTTATCTCAGACCTGAGCTTTACCGGATTCTCCTCCTGAGGTATGAGTAGACGGGTTCCTATCAAAAGGAAGATCAAAACAGACGATACCCGTTTCATTACGAACTCCTCTCTATCGTCATTCGCTTGCTTTATTTACATTCTCTAATAAAGCCAGGATTGCACTGCTATTATCTTAGTGGAAAGATTAGAACTCCGCCCCGACTGTGAAATAGTGCACCGGTTTCCTTTCGGTAACGGCAAAATCGGTTTTCCAGGCCAGATCATATTTGATCAGGAAAAATCCCATATTCAGACGAGCACCAAATCCGAAACCGGCTGAGGCTTGTTCTCTATTCAATTTGATAAGGCCCTGGGATTTAAAACTGGCTGGTTTAAAAGGTTCATTACCATACCAGGCAGACCCGACATCCATGAAGACAACACCTCGAATATTTTGAAAACCCAGAGGTAAAGGCCAGCCCAGGATCAGATATCGGATGAGCGGAAAGCGAAATTCCAGGTTGACTAAAGCAAACCGGGTACCAATATGCTCGTAGTAGAGTGAACCCCGAAGCGGCGTCTCAAAACTGGAGAAGTAGAAGAGATCATCTCCCCAATCTTGTGTGGAAATCTCATTATAGTGATAATTGATCCATCCCCGCATGCCACCCAGCAGGAAGCGTTGGGGATTTCTCCCACCGGATCCACCTCCAGCAAGTCGGACGACAAACGTGTAATCCCTCTTAAGACGAAAATATTTTCTCCAGTCGCCACGAACCGTCCAATAATCGAGACCATAACTTTTACTGATGGATGGGCTGTATGATGCCGTGAAACTCGACCGTCCACCGTTTACCGGTCCCGTCATACCCCAAAGCACGGTATCCGTATAATGTCCGAGGCTCAGCATGAGTATGCGTCGTTTGTATATATTACCTAACTCCTTCATGAAATCGCCGGTATACCCCCAATAATCTATCTCACCGTAATTCCTGTCGATACCAATGCCGGTAAGACCGAAGTCCAATCTTTGAAACCGGTTAAAAGGCCTGGACGCGAAAAGGGTAACCCCGTAGGTTCTATCCTGAATATATCCCGGATAGTAACCGTACTGGTCAGCAAAGTAAGTATACCAAAGATAGGAGTAATGAAAGATCGATGCACCTACGTCAATTCTTTTCGGCAGGTAGGTATATCCCAGTTGAAAATTGGAATTTTTCAGGTTGTAAAAAAGATCGGTATAAATACTGATCTGGTGATTGCCCAGGATATCGGATAGGAGGATCATGGATGTTCCCTGCAGTCCGAAAAATTGATTGTACCCAGCGGCTCCCGTTACGACATCGGGTGTAAATCGTATTTTATATTTTTTTGTCCGATATTCGCCAGCAGCATTCTTGTATTGAGTCGTGTCGAGAAAGGACTTCTCTCCCTTCTGCGCAGCATCCATTTTACCCTTTTGAAATGCCTCACTGAACACAAAACTGCGGTAGTTTGACCCCTCTTCCGATTTAACCGTTTCCTGCTGACCCTCTTTAGCAAGTCGCGTGTCTTTTCTTTTCTCTCGTTTCTCCAAAAACGCCGCATTCCTTAACTCAATGGAGCCGGGCTCAATCTCCAATGGATTATTCAGCATATAGATATCAAAACCCCCATTATAGAATGATGCAAAAGCCAGCCGGGACCCTTCCCGTGACCAGGAAATTTGCGAGACGCCGGTTAAGAGATTGGTAATTGGATAGAATTCTCTTGTCCCTTTATCCAATATATAGATATTGTTGATTCCGTTCCTATCAGAAGCAAAAGCAATTTTGTCGCCAGTGGGAGAATAAACGGGTGAGGATTCTTCCGCCTCATCATTCGTGAGTCTGGTCATTTCTCCCGTCTGAACATCGAGGGTATACAAATCGATTTGAGAATAATCATGATCCTGAAATCGAAAATCGGAACTTACCTTTCCAGTATAATAACCCCGATCCGAGACGAGAACGATTTCATCTCCGTCAGGTGACCACTTTGGATCGAGGTCACTGAAAACATCGTTCGTGAGTCTTCGAAGCTTTTGATCGTTCAGGGTAAATATATAGATGTCCGATTGACCTCTATCGATTCCCACAAAGGCTATATGATTTCCATCCGGAGACCAGGTTGGAGAAAAAATACCATCCAATCCCAGTCGAAACATGTTCATAATCTTTTTTCGATCCACATTGAGGATGAAAAGAGCATCTTCTGCACCCGCTTTCGCAGCAAAAACGATCTCCTGCCCATCAGGGGACCAATCGATACCCGGTCGCGGCCAATGAAGCTCCTCAAACAATTCGGATCTTTCCCCTTTCACCAACCTACCGAGTTTCTTACCATCTATTGCACTCATGAGGCAAATATCGATATAATCTGAACGGTTCGAAAGATACACGACCTTATCGCCTTTTGGAGAAAGCGCAGGGGAATTGTTTAAAAAATGTCTGTCCTTGGTATGATCCGTGAGCCGTTTCGCCATATCTTCCGGCTCGTCCCTATCCTCGATATCGGGCCAATAGGTCTTTCGTAAATACTTGTGCCACTGTTTCGTCAGATCCTCCATTCCTACACCGATTGATTTCTTCAATCCCTGTTCCACACTCCTATTGGCTCGTATTTTACTTAATAGTTCTCCAATCTTCGGTGCCCCATATTTCTCGGCCAGATAATTTAGAACCGATTGTCCTCCCTTGTAATTCATAAAGCCGTACATCTGGGAAATGGGTGGAATGTAACCGTTGATTGTGGCATCCCGGATATACATGTCACTTTCAGAATCCCATCCGCTGCTGGCATACTCTGCGAGACCTTCCGCTAACCAGAGAGGGATCTGAAACCGTGCCATTCCCATCACCATAGAGCCCATGCCACCTCCGTACAACATCTGGAACATCACTGCATGGGTTAATTCATGGTGGGTAAGGTGTCGAAAATCCTTGTAGCTCCCTCGAAACTGAATGACGATCCGGTCTTTAAAAATTTCAGTAAAACCTTCAACCGACTCTGTAAGAAGCGTGTGTGTGGCATTGGTCTGTTCAAAATCGTTATGACTGTTGTATACGAGAATTGGAACACGCTTTTGAATCACATATCGGAAATTTTCCTTTAGTGAGACATAAGCGGATTCAGCCGCATCTGCCACAAATTCTGCCAATCCCTTGCCTTTGGTATAGTAATAGACGTCGAAGTGCTGAGATTGTATATACTTCCAGTCAAAATCTTTATACTGGACTTTGTTTTTCCCAAAATACTGCGGAAAAACCTCCACTGTGAATAAAAAAACGAATAAGATGAAAATCGTTCTTTTATATTCTATGAATCTGGCATCTTTTTTCGTGAACATAACTCTGTCTCCAAAATATTAATTTAGCCTCATATATCAGATTCGTCCTTCCACCGCGTAATTCGCCATTTTTCATCTCCGCACTTGCGGAAAGAAAACAAAGCAACGCCCGAAAGTTTATAATCACCCCCCGTACCCACCAAAGTTAAATTAAAACCTTTACCAATTTCACCCGTCTCTTCCCCCTGCCACCCGTAAAGCGTCGTATTCCACACCAGATCGATTACTTCAAAATGTCTGAACAATCTCCCGGTTGTTACCAGGTCAACATCCCTCTCCCAGGATACGAATCGACCCGAAGTCCCTTCATCTGGATTAAAATAGACAAAGAGAAAAGCCGTATCTAAAAGATTACTATAGAGAAGTGAATCCCTGAACGTATAAGCGACTTTAAAGTTTTGAAGAACCTCCTCCGCTGACTTCTGTTGTGTTACGATATAATCCCCTGTCTCCATTGAGCGAGTCAATTTAGGAGCAAATGGATTCACACAGGCGGTTATGAGTCCCGATAATAATACGAAAATGAGTCGAAAAACCCTCTTACCCATATCTCAAAATCCCCACAATCATATTTTTTCCGTCTTTCCTTTCTGATATTACAAACGCCCAAGAACGATAATAGTTTCCTCCTCAATTCCCTGAAATTATGAAAGGCAGACTCACATCTGCCTTTCATGTGTTTGACGAAACATTTTAATGATTCGTTTACAAGTTTTCAATGATTGTGATTTTTTCTCCATCACCAGGTGGAACGATTTTCTGATACTGCGTCAACCATCCTCCAATCATTTTTACTAAATTTATTTGTCCAATTGCTTTTTAGCGAATGCTAATGCTCCACCAGCTCTAATGAGTTCTACATCCCTTGGACTCAAAGAATGCGTCAGGGTAATATCAACACTCTTTGTTTTATTCTTCAATATGAATGTTTTATTTTCGATTTGTGTCACATCTATTTCCAGGGCATCTCCCTGGTCAATCTGATTAAAATCATCTTCGTTTTTAAATGTAAAAGGAATAATACCAAAGTTTATCAAATTGGCCAGGTGAATTCGGGCAAACGACTTAGTAATGACGGCCTTAATTCCCAGATACATGGGTGCCAAAGCCGCGTGTTCTCGACTGGAACCTTGACCATAGTTCGCCCCTCCAACGATGAATCCACCTCCCGCAGTTTTAGCCCTTTCGGCGAAGGTGGGATCCAAAACTTCAAAAACATGTTCGGCAATAGCTGGAATGTTGGAGCGAAGGGGTAGAATCTTGGCGCCAGCAGGCATGATATGGTCTGTAGTGATATTATCCTCGGTTTTTAACAATACAGTGCCTGTGAGCACATTTCGCAGTGAATCCTTCAAGGGCAGCGGTTTGATATTTGGCCCCCTCACTACTTGCACTTTCCCGGCATCCCTTTTGGGTGGGATGATCATGGAATCATCGATGGGAAAAGCATCCGGCATCTTTACCTGAAACGGCTCGATGCCCAAATCTCTTGGATCGGTTATTTCTCCAGAAAGGGCAGCAGCTACCGCGGTTTCGGGACTGCAGAGATACACACTGGCACTCTTGGTACCGCTACGTCCCAGGAAATTCCGATTGAAGGTGCGAAGGGTTACAGCCTCTGTTGGAGGGGAAAAACCCATTCCTATACAGGGTCCACATACGTTTTCAAGAATCCGAACACCAGCAGAAATAATCTGCTCCCATTCACCATTCTTAATGAGACTGAGGACAACCTGTCGCGAACCCGGTGTCAATGCCACAGTCACATCTGGATGGATCTTGCGATTTTTTAGCATACCGGCGACAATCATCAGATCGCGATAGGATGAGTTGGTACAACTTCCCATGGCGACCTGTTGTACTTTTTTACCCTTCAACTCGCTCACCTTCAGGACGTTATCCGGCATATGGGGCTGGGCAATAAGGGGTTCCAAATCAGACAGATCAATCTCCACCGCCTCATCATAGTCTGCATCAGGATCTGCCGCTAAAGACGTCCATACCTCTTCCCGCCCCTGAGATTTCAGAAATGCTTTTGTCTGCTCATCGCTGGGAAAGACCGAAGTCGTAGCCCCCAATTCTGCGCCCATATTTGTGATTGTGGCCCGTTCCGGGACAGTAAGAGATTTCACTCCTTCTCCACCGTATTCCACCACCTTACCTACGCCACCTTTGACAGTCAGACGTCTGAGCACTTCCAGGATGACATCTTTGGCGGATACAAATGGTTGAAGACGCCCCGATAATTTAACATTCACAACTTTTGGCATGGTAAGATGGAAAGGCTGTCCTCCCATAGCCAATGCAACATCCAACCCACCAGCCCCGATAGCCAGCATACCGATACCGCCACCCGTGGGTGTATGACTATCGGATCCTAAGAGTGTTTTTCCGGGAATACCAAACCGCTCCAGGTGAAGCTGATGGCAAATACCGTTTCCTGGCCTTGAAAAATAAATACCATACTTAGCCGCCACTGATTGCAGAAACATATGGTCATCAGCATTCTCGAAGCCTGACTGAAGCGTGTTGTGATCCACATAGCTAATCGACAGTTCTGTGCGAACCTGATCTAAATCCAACGCTTCAAACTGTAAATAGGCCATCGTTCCTGTTGCATCCTGTGTCAGAGTCTGGTCGATCCGGATAGCAATAGGGGAGCCAGTCGAGAGCTCCCCTTTCAAAATATGATTCTTAATAATTTTTTGAGTTAAATTTAACGCCATTTATTCCTCTTTGTTTGTGAATCCCTACTCCTGAGAGTCTTCACTATCACTCGTATCTTCCGTCTGTTTTTTGTTTTCTAAATTCAACTTTCGAAGAAGTTTCCATATGGACAAAGAACTCATTCGAATAAATCCATATTTCTCCGTATTCAATGTCTTGGCGATTTTAGTTGCTCCCCACGATGGATTCTCCTGCTTAATCTGTTTTACTTTATCTTCTATTCCTTCAATTTCCAATCCTTCTTCATCGACATCGCCTTCCTCTTCATTCATAAATGCATGCTCTGTCGTCTCTTCTTCGTCATCCGCTTTCTTTTCCTCAGCCGTGATTATCCCTCTATCCTTATCAAAATCCCTGATGGCTTCCTCAATAGTATCAAAGGCCTTTAAAATATAATGAAATTCGAGTAATTCGAAAACTTCGTAGACATCGGGTATCATCCTGGCCAATTTGAGGTCACCACTTCTTTCACGCATGCCTTTGATTTCACTGATAAAAATTCCCCATCCGGCGCTAGAAATATAATCCACATTCCCCAGATCGATAATCACTTGAAAGACGCCTGCCTTTAGAAGAGAGTCGAGGGCACGTTCAAGTTCTGAAGAAGTTGTCGTATCAATATATCCTCCAACACGAATGATGGAAATGTCACTTTGAGGCCCAACCTTTTCTACAGATACCTGTATGCCTTCCATCTTTATTCTCCCACAGATTTGATCTATGAAAAATATGGTAACAAAGAAAGTAATTTAATAGAAAATTATGAAATTGTCAACTTTTTTCTTCTATACACACCGCTGACGAATGACACGCTGCATCTTTTTAATACGATCAACGATATCCATTCTTTCCGGTTTGCGTTTTAAAACCTCTCCCCACTGCCAGACTGCTTTTTTATAATCTCCCGTATTTGCAAAAATAACACCCAAGTTCTCCAGTACATTCACATTTTCAGGATCTAAATGTCTGACCTTTTCATAAGCATCTCTGGCTTCATTCAGCTGTCCCAAGCGAAAAAATGTATCACCTAAACATTGGCAGGCTTCAACGAAATTGGGGTCTTCTGAAATCGCTTTTTGAAACTCCTCTATAGCTTTTTCATATAATCCCTGTCTATAAAACCAGAGCCCTGATTCTAGAAATCTTTTCGTGTTTAAGGCTCTTTTCGCCTCTGATAATGCCTTTTCTTTTTCACCCTTCTCATCGGATAAGACCGCTTTGCTATCAAACCCCAACTCCTCCATCGCATCTATCAATCCATCTTCCGGCACTGGGGATTCCGATTCATCCCTGAATTCAGAATCCTCAAATATGCCCATGTCCTCCCCTAAAAGCTCCCCGGCAATCGAAGCTGTAATCCGCTCCTCTACCAAATCTTCATCGAGGATTTGATTAAGTTCCTCTCCCTCCAGGAATTTCTCAATTCTCGAATCTGCCGCCAATTCAGAAGTGACTTCTCCTTCAACTCCGTCACTAAAATCTCCCATTAATGTATTTAAAACTTCATCCTCAATCGAATCCTCGGGTAGATCCTCCAACGCATCTTCTTTCATGTCCGATTTTTTAGAAAATTTTTCTCTATCATCTTTACCCTTGATTTCTGCCAAAACATCTGATAGCGAAAACCGATCCTCATCCTTTTTTGAACTCTCATCGCTCATGTCTGCTGCTATTTCACTTAGATCTTCAGGGATTTCTACTAATCCTAAGATATTCTTCAATACGTCTGCCTGTTCCTCTTCTAACTCCTTCTTTTCAACATCAATACCTGCTGTTCCCTTGTCCTCCTCCAAATCCGGGGAAACATGACCCTCTATGGGTGCCATCCCTTTTTCCTCTTCCTTTCGTACAAACGGAGATTCCTCAATAACGGGTTTTTTGTAGAGGTCGGGTTCCATGATAATCTGACCATCTAATGTCAGGAAAGGAGTCCCCGGTGGTTTCATCTTTCTTCCTTTTCCTCCTTTCTCAACGAAAACCTTACGTAACTCCTTCGTATTCAAACGACTCCTCACCAACTCACTATAAATCCTTCTGTTATCAATCTGAGTGAAGCTATATTTTTCACTGCTCAATTCTTCACTGATACGTTTTGCACCAAAATCCGGGTGTTCCTTTATGATATCGAATATTTTTGCCTTGTCCTCTATACTGATATGTCTGTCCTCGATCTCCGAACGGGCGACCTTCTCCCTTAATCCTTTAACACCCATCTGTTTAAAACGTTTTTTATATTTGTAATAAGTAGACGTTGAAACACCCACTTCCAGGCATGCCGCCTTCACACTCATCCCTTCTTTATCCACAAGATTCAGGAGGCGTGTTCGAAGATTAAAAAGGACATCCTCAGCATTCATTTTCTCCTTGATGGCGACGAGAGTGATATCATCACTCTGGGAGTATCCTTCGGTGAAGACATTTATCTCATCATGTATCTTATCCACTAATGGATCGACTTTTAATCTGCCATTTTTCCGAATGGTCGCCAGCAGTCTTTCATCCCCGAATCTATCCCTCTTCAGATTCATCGCCTCGGTAATCCCATCAGTGTAAGTAAGCAGGATATCGCCCTCTTTCAATCGCAATTTATCTGATTTAATTGCTTTCCGAAAAAGAGACGGATCGGGTAAATTAATACCAATGGGAAAACCTCGAGGATTAAGGTAATAACTCTTCTCTGTTTGGCCACGATAAAGAATCATCGGATTATGACCCGCACTCGCATAATTGATCGTTCGATGCTTGGAATCTAAAATGATGTAGAAGATTGTAACAAACATGCCTCGTTTCATATCATTTATCACAAAATCATTCACCCTGGCCAACACCTCGGCGGCATCCCTGTTTCCCCGTGCCTCTGTGCGCAAGGCCGTCCGGATCATCGTCATGACCAAAGAACCTGGCACACCTTTTCCTGATACATCGGCTACAACAATTCCTAACGTATCTTTATCTACCTCTACGAAATCGAAATAATCACCCCCCACATCCTTTGCCGCTTCATAATAGGAAGCAATCTCGAATCCCTCAATTTCCGGAAACGCGGCAGGAAGTAAAGTCTGCTGGATCTCTTGAGCCACCTGCATCTCTTTTTGAAGTCGTTCTTGCTCGGCTAAACTCTCTTGTGATTTTCGAAATTTTTCAGTGATTTCATTAAAAGCCCTGGCGATTTCCCCAACCTCATCTGAAGAATCAAATTCCAAGTCCTCACGAGCTTCGTCCCGACCTAAAGCCCTTACCCAATTTGCCAACTTTTTAAAGGGACTCATGGTCACGGAAACCAGGAGGAACACGCTCATATATCCCAGCAGTAAAATCACACCGAAAATAATCAGTATCCGTTTTAGTGATGTCTTGATTTCTCCGTCAATGATGGCCTTGTCCAATAACAGGTGAATCGTTCCAATTTGTCTCTGAGTCCCGGAAACTTCCCGAATCGCCTCTTCGACCAGATCATAGACTTCCTCCTCTTCATCCATTCTATATTGAAATACATTCTCTTCGATCTCAATGGCCTCTGGTGACATTTTAAACGTTTCGAGGATATATGTCCGTCGACTGGCCCCATAGATCCTACTCGTCGTATCGATCACAAAAACTTCCGATACAAGGGGCGCATGATCCATTTGGAATTCCGCTGTTATTCGTGCTAACTCTAATGTTTGCGCTTCAGCAAGATAATCGAGACAGCTATTAGCCATCGAACGGGCAAGATCACGTCCCGAATTCAAATTCCTTTGTAGAATTCTTTCATCCTGTCGCAAATAGGTCGTAATGGATATCGGAAGTACTAAAAAAGTAAAGATACATGAGGCTATCAGAGAAAAACGTGTTTTCATTGATATGGAAAACTGAGGGGAAATGATCTGTTTCCGGGGAGTCATTTTCCGATGTTTTGTCAATCGAAGTTCGTTACCCTCCACTGTCTTGCGGTAATCGATTCCATCGATGACTCGCCTGATGATAAATATCCCCAATCCCCCCTTCTTTCCAATGTCTACATATCGTTGAAGATCGGGATCCCTGACTCTATTGGGATCAAACGTGTGACCCTGATCAATCATATAAACGGTTACACTTTTGTCCCGAATAATCATTCGTAGGGTAATAAAACCTTCCCAATCGCGGTAGGCATGATGAATGATATTCGTTCCAGCTTCATCGATAGCCAGTTTGAAGGTGTTGATGATGCGTTCGGCGACTCCATATTTCCGACCTACCCGGGTTATAAAATCTCGCATCTCTCCCAGATAATGGATGTCTGCTGGAACTTTGTACTCTTCTCTGATTATTTTTTTAAACATATCAATTCCCGATCGATCTACTTCTTTTTCTTGTAGATATTAATCTTTTTTTGAGCCTGTTCGATGTTCTTCAAAATTTCGACGTTATGCGGATCAATTTTCAATGCTTCCTCCCATATCTTAATGGCTTCCTCATACCGGCCGTCAATATAGAATCCCAGTCCGCTTTCCCACAGCACCTTCACTTCTCCCTTCATCTCCTGCTTCGTCCCCATCGATCTCGCAACTGCATTCCGGTGGAGCTCCTTTGCCCGTTCATAATCCGGAATGATAGTTAACGCTTTTTCTAAGTACCGGGCTGCCGCTTCATAGTCTCCTTGACTGTATCGCTGTTGACCTTCCTGAAAATTCGTGATAAATTCGACCCATCTGTCTATTCTCTGAATCTCCAGCACGATCTTCCCGGTGAGTTCCGGATTCCCGGCGGTCTGCTCCTTGGCACGATTTAAAACCTTATAAGCCTCAGAATAATTCTTTTCACGGACGAGCTGCCTCCCTCTGGCGATACTCCTGGTAACTTCATTCTCCAATTCCGTTTTTGCCAGTTCAACATTATTATAGATTCGCGAATTCGTAGGATCCCGCTCGAGGGCCTGCTGCCATTTGTCGATTGCTTTCTGAAAATCTCCCTGCTCCATGGCCTCATTGCCCTCAGTTAATCGTTGATTTATATACGCGTTATCCCTTTGGATCTTTTCTTTTTCCTTGGCATCTGCGAGTAGTTCCACCTCATGCTGTCTTTGTAATGCCTCTTCCTGTTTTGTCGTCTCACTCAATAATTCCTGAGCCACTAGATTTTCACTATCTTCCCTGAGAACCCTTGAAAACTCCAGTCTGGCGTTGAAATAATCTCCTTTTTCCAAATATTCCCTGCCGGATTGAAGTCCTTCTGAAATTCGTCTCTGTCGATCAGAATCAACACGTTCCTGGATTTTTTCCTGAACTTCCTGACGCCTCGCCTCTTCCAGTATTCGCTTTTGTTCCGGAATGCTCTTACCGATATAAAATATGAGAGAAAAGCGATGACTCCTGGGGAAAAATGAAGGATCTGGATCTGCGATCCGGCTCGTGGCGTAATCCACCTGGAAATTCCAATAGCGCAAGCCACCACCAAAACTCAATTCACCGTTATTGTAACCTGCCCTCAAGAAAAAGAGTCTACCCACACCATATTCCATACCCACATGATACCGGTAGGTCTGATGTTCTCCCTGCTCAAAATCTGCCAAAAAAAGCCAATGATCTGCATCGTTTCTAAGGTTGAAAACCTTGGCCATACCGACTCGAAGTTTATAAGGAATGGTTTCAGTGGAAACACCTAATTTCAATCGGGGAGTTAAGGCATTTTCCAGATTGCATCCGAAGTATAGCCCCTTTAATATGCCCCTCTTTGCTGGAATCCCATAGTGAAATCCCACATCCACGCCAAATCCATGTGTAGAGTAGAATCCCAGAACCTGTCGGTTTACATTACAATTCACACCCACCGAAAATCCTTGAATTATGGTAACGGCATAGGCAAAACTCAGTTTCCCCCACCAATAATTTAATTCGCCAAGATCCACGGGAACCCCGCCTACATCCTCCGTATATTTAATACCTCCGGTTCCAATCCTGGAGACGCCCAGACCAAACGTTCCAACGGATATCGTCGGATGAACATAACCGATAAAATTGTACTGTGTTCCCTCAAAGAGAGTTGTAAGAGAAAGGCTGAGTCCTTTCTGCTGTACGACGACCATCCCTGCCGGATTCCAGGTAAAGGCCGATGGATCATTGGGAAACGCAACGCCGGCACTTCCCAGTCCCAATGCGCGTGCTCCAACCCCTATTGAAAACGGGGATTCGATACCCGCCTCACCCTCCTGCCCAAATAAAGAACTCCAACTGAACCATAGGGTGAGAAATACAACCAATATGACAATTCGTTCTCTGTTCATCCTAAATCCAATTTATTCATTCTTACTTCACTACAGCAATCTTTGTTTTTTCCACTTCTCCATATCCCGTCTCCATGACGAGAATATATACGCCATTGAGCACCCTGAGACCTCTTCCGTTTCTTCCATCCCATGTGACTGCAGAAGAACCCGTTGAATGTATTCCCTCACCACCCTGAGGCTCGTTCTCCGTGAAGGAAGTGGACCATACAAGTCCTCCTGTAAGTGTGTAAATACGGAAAGTCACATCTGTATTCTCTCTCAAATAGTAAATGACGGATGTTAACTCTTTACCCGGTTCCCCAAACGGATTGGGTACATTCCTGAATGTCGCTTCAGTACCAGGATGAAAAATCCTCTTAGGATCGGATCTCAGATCCTCCAATTCTTCATCCAGCACATCCCGTACCGGCACACTTATCCCTGAACGAAAATCCCTTGCATTGACATAATCTTCACTGGGTAGATTCAATTGAAAAAAGGAGGCCGTTGCACCCACGGCAATTTTCCCTAAAATGGCAATCTGCTGATTTCTATCTGTCGAAACGGTTAAAGGTACACTGAAATGGACATTAACCGGATTCGTTTCTAATATATTCGTTATCCATCCGTAGATCGTTGTCGGATCCTCCGCATTCACAACAGAAATCTCAGAGAGTACAGTATTTGGCGGAATAGCCTCATTCAAGCGATCTTCCACTCTTAATGCTAAATCACTGACAACAATCGGACTGGCTCCGGCGAGTCCTCGATTATCCAGCTCTAAAACCATCAATTTTATAGATTTCGATCCAGGGACGACAGAACTGCCCACAGACGAAGAAAGGGGAATCGTCGATATTGCGAGCCAGGCCCCCTCTGTTGCAACACCAATGGAATGATTCCCCCTGCTCACAAAAGCTTCTTTATTTGTATTTTCATCCTGCGGTACTGTCGATATTTGCGCCTCAATACTCACCACCTCTCCAGTTGGTTGTGTTGGAGCAATCACAGTCCATGAGGCAGTACCATTGACAATGTCTTTCAACAAAGGATCGTTTGTGTGATAACCATTTGTAAGGGGATTGAGAGACACTCGCGTGATCCCCATGGTATCGGCTTCTCCAATGTTCTCCACAAATGCACTCATCAAAAATGCCTGACCCAATGAGACAATTCTGTCAACGGCATCCAGAGGACTGATTATGGAGAGATTCAATGAAAGATTTGCCTTCTGTACTGTCGAGACCGCCATGAGTACCACATTTCCTTGAACCACCACATTCTCCTGTAATGCATCAACACCCTTTGCAGAAACTTGAATCTCGTTGTAACTCCTGACCTCATTGGGAGCGTGAACTTGCCACAGGACTTCATCTGAAATCACACTCTTTTCAAGGTTATCCGCGGTAGTGAAACTGTATGGGAGTACAATTGTGGCCGTAATGTTCGTCACATTACTACTTTGAACGGTTGCTTTTACAACAAAACTCTGCCCGGTTGAAAGGACCCCATCAATCGCTCCATCCGGCAATGAGATCGAAAGTGTCGCATTCAAAGTGCTCTGGAGCGTCGTCACTCCGATACTGACTGTTGCCTCCTCCACCTCAGCAGGATATCCCGTATTTTTTTCGTTTGGTGAGGGAAACAAGGTAACATAAATATCTCTGGACGGCTGAGGAACTCCGGGAGCTTTTATAATCCATTCAACATCCGAATCTGGCTTAATCGAAGCGATGTCGCTGGGTGTCGTGCTATCCAGTTGATAATTGGAGGGCAGTTCCACCCGGACTCTTCCGGAATGATCCACTTCACCGGAACCGATGTTGTGTAACAAAACTTTTAAGTTGAATTTTTGATTTGTAGAAAATAAACCCTGCGGATTACTCAGTTCTAAGGTCAAATAAAGATGAGCCGGAGATTGAATAATGGCAAAAGCCGTCGAATCCAGAGCCGCACCCAGAGGCGCCGATAGTCCTGAATTCTCCAATGTCGCCCCCATGAGTATTGCGGTGAAGGTTTCTCCTGTAAGATTTTCCACCAGATTTGCTTGTACATTGAATTTAACAGAATCCCACGATGCCAGGGTTAACCGGGGAATAACACCAGTGTCAGGATTAAATAGTGAACCGCCGTTACTTTCCAACTTCACTTCGACATTTTCTACGCTCTCACCCAAGCCGTTTTCAACGACAACAACCACCTGAAAATTCTGGCCTGTATTCACATAACCATTCCCCGCATCTGTTCTGTTGAGCGTATGAATTCGCGTCGAAATAATTCGAAATGCCCGTTCTGCCAGGATATTTATCGATGTTGTGCCTGTACCGGTCAGAATGTTCTCTACATTTTTATCCTTCCCCTTAATCAAAGCCCGAACCTCTACAGTTCCACCCAAACGACCCGTCGCAGTAACCCTGTAAACCAGTGTATCTTTAGCTCCACCGGATAAAGTTACTCCTCCACCCATCAGAGATGCCGGTGGCAACACTTTATAGTCCGATTGAAAGAGCCCTTCAGTCCAAAAGGATATATCGTCTGCAACGGGAGGATCGAGCGCTATACTGGCCTGACCCAAATTGATAACCGCCACTTTGATTGTCCAGGGATCGACCTGTCCCCCTATGGCTTCAGAAACCGAAGTAAATATACCTTCTACGAATAAATTTGCAGGGTATTGGATGACCGCCTTTGTCGTATCGTTAATGGAAATCTCATTTAATATGAGACGTTCTGTATTATCGGCTTTTCCTTCTGCCCGAGCAGTAAAGATCTCCTGATTGTTGGGCATACCATTCGCAATCCCTGCCAATTCAATGGTTTTTATTTCTCCCCCGGACATCGAATTTAGAGATGATGGCGTTGGCGGAAAAACAGACAATCCATCGGACAGTAAATGAACCAGTCCATCATGGATTCCATCCCCACCACTGTTCTCTACGGTCACTCGAATAGAAAAATTTTGTCCCGTATTGATATAAGGTGCATTTGGCGCTAAATTCTCGACTTTTAGTATTAATAAATGGGCCGGATCCTCAATGAGGACCGTGGCCTCTTCGCCGGCCTGTGACGCATAGGAAACAGGCCGTCCCGTATTATTTTCTACACCGGCTACTGAGGCATGAATAAGACACGTCCCCGGTCCCACATCTCCTGTTCGCTCGAAAGTGTATACCAGGTAATCCGTCTCTTTTTCAGATAATGTCCAACCGCCTCCAATCAATGAATCCGGTCGTATAATTTGCCATCCCGCCCCCTCCAGGGATAGGGAAATCCCGGTACTGGCAGCACTGGAATCCAATGTGACTTCACTTCCGCCGGAATTGTTTATGACGACCGTGACCGTCCAATTCTCTTCCTGCCCTTTCGTGACCTCCTGCGTGGAAGGACGAATTTCACGGATGACCAGGTTTGCAGGGATTTGAACCATTAATGTTGTTAGAGCATGATCACTGAGAGTACCCCCTGTTGCCGTGTTGGTTAAAATTATAAGAGTCTGAACAACGGCAGTACCTGGATCATGTCCGGTTATATCGATTCTGATTAACAGAGAATCTATAGCCCCTCCCGGAAGGGTATTGTTTCCACTCCCCCAAAAGGGTCCGGGAATATTTACAGTGTAATCCGATCTCTCAATTCCTCCGACAATAAATTGTAACCCGATACTATCAAGGCGAACAGGTGCACTTCCCAAATTTTCGATTTTCATTTTCAGAAACCAATCCACCGTCTGATCGGTCGTCACAGTTTGGAGATATGACGCTGTATCTGCCTGGACAGGATCAAATTGAATAATCCGTATACCCGGTGCTGCGACCACATCAAAAGCATTGGACGACCCGGTCGAACCACTACTTGTATCGATTACCGTAATGATATTACTCGTATACTCTTGAAATATATTCACACCATGATTCCAGACGCCATCGATGAAATTATCGCTTGTGGAGGGTATGATTGTACCCGTAAGATCCGAAATTTGAACTGTGCCCGTAAAACTCCTTGCAGTATTATTTTGTGCATCAAGGGCGATTACGGTAACCGTGAATGGCTGACCAACAACTTGCGTATTTATCACACCGATATCAAAATGTGTCACGGCCCCGGGATTAACAGTAATGGTACCCGTATGGTCTGAAATTGTGGATGATGGATCTATGGCACTTATGATTCCATTCCCCGGTGCCTCCGGAGTAAATTGAATCGTCGAGCGGCTAAAAGCCAGGACCTCAGGTATGAGACCTGAAGATGTCCAGTTCGTGAGCTCATCTCTTCGGTAATTGCCATAGGCATCATATCCGGCCGAGTATAGACTGAGGGTCTCATCCACATTCACCGTTAGGGTGACAATTTCATTACCACCACCATTACTCGCATCCCGAATTTTCAATGAGGACAAAACATTTGCATTCACGGTAATTCCCGTAACCGTTTGTATCAAACTACCCGCCTGGCCACGAATAGTGACTCCGGATTCGGCGTTAACCAATGCCTGGTATGCCTGACCACTTCCTTCAATAACTTGAATGGGGCCGAATGAAGGACTGATACCATTGGGTGAATTTCCACCGCCCGGCCAGGCCGTAACCGTAACTTCACCCGACCAGTCATTTCCATATTGATCCCTGGCCCCGCTGACGATCAACAGGAAGGGGATTCCAGCGGTCTGGGTCGTCCCACAATTTAAATTGAATTCGCTAATTGTGGATGCTGTCACAGTGATTATATTGCTGGCCTTATTTACCAATCCATCATGTACTGAAATTGTTTGAGGTCCGGTTGTTTTGAGCACAAAACCTATTCCAGGGAAATTATGGGTGCCATTCTCTCCGGGAGTGAATTGATAAGGAAAACCTTGATGATAAAACAACTGAGCCTGAGCGTCCGTGCTGGTGAAATAGACTCCTCCGGTATAATCCGTTTTTACATTATTATAGTTGTCATATGCCTTCACCGTTATAGCATTACTAAATTGCTGACCCGTTTCGATTGCAGAAGGCTCGCCACTCAAAGTGAAACGAGCCAATGGCCCCGGCATTACCGTGACCGCGCCACTCGGTTGATTAATTATCCCATCAGTCACACGGATATTCCACGATCCTACTGTCCGAAGTTCGAATCCACTTCCGGGAAAGTTATGGATGCCATTATCATTTCCTCCACCGGTAGTGAATGTATAACGGCTGCTCTGGGTATGGGGTAACCGGGCCTGGCCATCACCGCTTTCGAAGTAAACTTGTCCTGTATAGTCCGTCTTTAGATTATTGTATGCATCGTACGCTATCACTGTCATCGCACTGGTGAACTCCTGACCCGCCAACCGGCTCGCCGGTTCACCACTTATCGTGAAACGCGACAGGGGACCGGGCGTTACATTAATGTCTCCACTCTGTCGACTTATTGTCCCATCTGTAACAGTGATGTTCCACAATCCGACTGTCCGAAGTTGAAAGCCAGCTCCGGGAAAATTATGAGTCCCGTTATCTCCAGAGGTGAATGTATACATGTTAGTTTGAATATAGGGTAACTGGGCCTGTGGATCCGTGCTGGTAAAATAAACGTTTCCTGTATAATTCGTCTTTATGTTGCTGTATGTATCAAAAGCGGTGACTGTTATACTGCCATCAAATGGTTGACCTGCCCACCGACTAACGGGTTCTCCACTTATCTGGAAATAAGCCAATGCTCCAGGCGTCACTGCAAAAAATGGTGATGTGCCCGAATCGATTGTACCACCAGAATTATTTTGAGTTTCAATATCGACTGAATAAGTCGTACCCGCAACTGTTGGGTTGACAACCGTTACTAAAGTTAAATCGAGGTCTTGTCCACCCGCTATGTCGCCGGATAAACCATCTCTGTTAACCGTGACGGTATTGCCAACAATAACTATAACAGGATCCAATCCGGTTATCGTACTAGATGCAGCAGTCACGGAGCTCACATTGAATCCTGCAGGTATGTCAAAAACAAGTTTTCCATCTGAAGGGAGCACATTTGTTGTTGTGAATGTAAAGTCATAACTTGTAGAAGCAGCTACCGTGGAATTAGCCGTTGACACAGTGATAGATGTAAGACCTTGTGCCCACAGAATGGACGGCAGACCAATCATGAAGCAAAGGGGAAGAAACCATCCCTTCCTGACATTCACGAATATCGTTCTGAATATTTGAAATCTAATCATTAAGGAATCCTTCACAACCAAATTGGGTTTGGAGAAAATAGGCTTGAGTATCAATGGCAAATAATATACCACATTTTATTGATTTACAACAATTGCCTATTTAATACACTGAAAAATAAAGAAATAACACCCTTGCTTTTTTTAAAATAAAATCAAACTCCATGAATTTCAAAAGGTTAAATGGTCAATATCCGCCCATTTATTTCAACATTCCTCTTAATAGAATAATTAACCTCATATCAACATAACATCTTGAATCATGCCAAAGGCAGATGCGCCTAGGCGCATTTTGGGTCAAATTTCCATCCGTATAAATCGTGTTAAAGCGACAATGTTTCTGGCTTCTGGTCACTGAAAGCTGACAGCCGATAGCTGACAGCTATCAACTGTCAGCCAGAGACCAGAAACCAGTAGCCAGAAAGATGAACGAGTGATTCACAAAGTTGGCTGTTACACCCAGAGGCAAACAAGAAATGACGATGAAGAGAAAAAGATCCTTTCTCTTCAGGGATAGAAGAGTAAAAACATATTCTGAACATGTTCCCCTAGGCGTTTTTAAGGATCGGTGTCTGACATCCCCGATTCCTTCTTACTTAGTGCTTTGTTTCATAAATTCGGTGACGTATTAAAAAGATATTAGACACTTAGCAGTAGTAGCTCTACACTACTCTGCTAAAAACAACAAATAGCCGCTACATTTCTTCCACTTTTTTTCTCAAAAATTCTGCCACAACCGAGGGAAGAAAACAATCTATATTTCCTCCTAATCTTGCAACCTCCTTTACAATCGATGAATTGATATAAGTATATTCCTCACTCGGCATTAAATATACGGTCTCAAGTTCGGGCATTTGCTTTCTGTTCATCAGAGCCATCTGAAATTCGTAATCGAAATCAGAAACAGCTCTTAATCCTCGGATTAAAGCCGAAGCGCCCTTTTTCTTTGCATAATGAACGATTAATCCATCAAAAACATCTACATCAACTGTTTTCAGACTCACCACCGTTTCTTGAACAAGTTTGGTACGCTCCTCCAGTGAAAAAAGGGGATTTTTATGAGGATTGTTCGAAATGACCACAATAATCTTATCAAAAAGACGGGAGGCTCGTTTGATGATATCGAGGTGCCCATTGGTGATTGGATCAAATGTTCCAGGATAAATCGCTGTATTCATTATTAATTGCTCAATTGTATATTGAAATGACACAATGCCCAAATCGCCGTTGTTTTAAAAGAGTCAGTCGATGTTTTCCAGAATCTGTATCTCGAAAATCATGCTCAATAATCAATAAACCGTCGGATTTCAGCAAATGGTGGCTCTGTACTCCTTTGATTATTCTTGCCCTGTAGAATGCCTTAAACGGAGGATCCGCCAATATAAAGTCAAAAACGCCACACTTCTGTCGTATGTTCCCAAGTATGGCGAATACATCTCCCTTAAAAACTCGAGTATTCTTTGAAAATTCACATAGTTTGAGATTTTTCTTGAGAAGCACTAAATTCTCAGCAGACCGCTCTATAAAAACGATTTTATCAGCACCGCGACTCAGCGCTTCAATACCCAACGCACCTGTACCCGAAAAAAGGTCCAGGATCCTGGCGTCTTTCACCTCATTCCCGATGGTGTTGAAAATAAACTCTTTTACCCGTCCGGTTGTTGGACGAAAACGATAACCGGAAGGGCCGCGTAGCCTTCTCCCCCGGGCTGATCCACCTTGTATCCGAATCACAATTCAAACCAATTAGTCGCCATATCATGGCGACTAATTGAAAAATGGTCTCTCTTGTTATATTTTATGCAGTGAATCTCAACCGACTGAAATCAAAAAATCCAGTACTAATTTTACTTCACTGGCTTTAAAATCAGAAATATTTACAGGAGCAATGGTTAGCTTCGACACATTGTAATTGCCTTGAAATCCTTTCAGATTCTTCAGAAACATGAGTGCATTAGCCTTGTTTCCTTCTACCTTCGCTCGAACAGGGATTTGTCTAACACCCTGAATAGACCGCACAGCAAATTTTTCTGCCTGTTGGAAAGACAATTGACTCTGTTGCACAAGCTCCTTCACACCATTTATAAAACTATCCGCTGTAGGAAAACGACCGGACGAAGGTGGAGGCCCCTCTTGCTTCATTGCAGGCATTTCTCCTGATACCACGCCCCAATATTGAATTTTTCCCGCCGTTCTATGCCTGTCCTCCGGAGAAACTTGAAATCCGGCTGCTCCAATTAATCTCTGAATCCGTTGACCCATTTGCTGGGCCGTCCCGGGAGTCGAAGACACATACCCCACATGAAACTTATTCCCTTCCAGGATGATAGTGCCCAACTGTCCTTGTGCAGATAGGTTTTCGAAAACAGCACTCGCTACATCGATGAATAATGTACTTGGAGTCAAACCTTTTGTCGTAGCAGGAACGAGTCCGGAAACACGATCCTTCTGTGAGGTCGTATCACGAGTGATTCCACTGCTATCTCGACCGGCAGTTATGGGTCCGGCTTGTGATTGCTGAGCCCCTTGCCTTAAGCTATCCACAGATACCAAGTCAACGGCCGATTGCCTTGAGGCAGCACTTTTCCTTTTCTGCCGAGGTTGGTACCAGAAAAGATAAACCGAAGCGCCGATCAAAACAACACCCAGCAATGCCCACAACCAGACAGGCGTTCTTTTCGTTTTTGTCTCCCCGTATTCATAATCCTCTTCCACTTCTTGCTCATCGGGCTCATCAAAATCGGGGATGACTTCCTCATCACCTAAAAGACTGTCATCATCCTCATCCAACGGAGAAGGTTCCGACTCCTCTTCTTCCAAGCCAAAATCTTCACCAAGTTCGTCTTCGAGGTTCTCGCCCTCGCCCTCGCCACTGGGTTTCAACTCCTCCTCGTCTTCCTCTTTGAAAAGATTAATGTCGACCATGGATTATTACCTCCTTTAAGGTCTTATCCTGGGCTACGTTTCTATTCTGAAAATTGTGATGTGTTTCTAATTATAGCCCCAACCGATGCGACAAACTTCTCCGGAAAATCGTTAAACTCTTTCGATTGTGTAACAGATTGCGAAACTTCAATTCGACGGAAAGGATTTATAATTTCCACCGGAACCGATACAGCCGATGATAATTCATGGGACACTTTTTGAATGTTATCACCACCCATAAGAAAAATGCGGTCCAGATCATCTATTCCTCGCCCAATGCGATGGCCGAAAACGAGACGCCGAAGTTCCTTAAGTAAAACATTCACAGTCTCAGAGTTTTGTTTTATCTGTGATACCGATCCATCTTCCTGTAGAGAAACCCGGTAGGAAAGGAAATACTCTCTTTGTCGAATGAAAATGAAGGAGAGATATTGTCTCTGCACATCCACTAAAACGAAGGTCTCTTCCGGATTTATATCATAGTTAACTAAAAGAGTACGGATAATGGAAAAAACATCGACATCTACTTCTTTCAGTGTAAATCCACATTTCTCAATCAGAGATTGGACGCCCTCCATAACTCTCTTACGAACCAGAATCAAAACATAGAATGGATTTCCCAACGGGGTTTGAAAGGGGAGCCGTTGATATTCAACAATGTATTCGTCCAATGGTGATACTAAGAGCTGTTCCGCTTCCCACACCATATGCTCTCGAATCATCTCTTCTTCCAAACCGAGGGCAAGAGGTATTTTTTTTAGAAGAACCATACCACTGTCAAGGACAACTCCAATATCCTTTCCCTTTGCTCCCATTCCCCGATATAAATCCTGCAATATTTCGATCTGACTATCCAGGAATTGCCCTCCTGTATGAAATGATTCGATGCCAAAAGGCTGAACCATTTCTCGAGCAGCCAATGCCTGAATCAATCCATCCTGTATTTCAACCAGACAGAGTTGCTCCGGTTGGAAGGATAGTCCAAGGAAAGGTTTTGTCGTAGAATTATCCAAAGGTTATATCCCCTTTTTTTCCCAGCTCTTTTTCCCCTCTTCATCAATATCACCATGATCCTTGAGAGCGCCCCCGCCCAATAATTTTTGGAATTTTGGCATCTCCAGAATCACTTCTGAAGTATCTTTGGTTATCGGATCGATATTAAGGGCAATTTTAATCTCGGCTGTATCGACGATGGGACAACAAATACTGAATCGTTTTATGACTGCAGTGTCCACGGCATGAACATGATATGGCACATGAGCCAATGGACATGTTTCCAATGAATCTAAGAGTGTTTTCCGAAACAAACCAACAATGCCCACGACATGAAGAATCGATGTCTTTCTCTGAGCGCTAAAGGATGCGGCTTGTTGTTTTATCCTCTTTTCGACCTCCTTCCATAGAGTCTGATTATCCGGAAGCTGGAGTTGATTCACGATACCTTGTACCCGGTCCATTCCCAATATATTCGCCCACTTAATCGATCGATCTAACCGCCTTTGAGCACTAATTTTACTATCAAGTTTTGCTCCCTCTTCTCTCCAAAGCCGAGGTTTCTCTGAATTCCAGCGATCCTCTTTGACCTCTTCCCAGAGTGAACCTTGATCTCCTTCCTTCTCGGTGATCCATTCTCTGTATGCGTCCTCTTCCCATGTCACACGACGTTCGATCTCCCAGATATTTCGTATCGTTTCTTTGACAAACTTCGCATTTGCCAACTCCCATGCCTCATATTCTTCTGCCTGGATTGAGTCGATGACGCTCTTCCATACCGAATCCTTTTCGACAGGAAAAAGAACAACGAGGGAATCCGGAAGGCCTGCTAATGTTTCGTCTTCCCATTCCTTCTTTCTATCCGATTTCCATGTTTCTACGAGGCTTCGTCTCCATGAGCTTGTGTTTTCTTCCTGCCAAGCAGCTCCCTCGTTTTTCCATATCACGTTTCTCTCTTTCTTCAAAATCACTTCCTTCTCCCTATCCCAGAATCGCTGCCGTAACTCCTGCCAGAGAGAATCTTTCATGCTTTGTGAAAGTCCATCCATTTCGGCATTCCAGGTTTCTCCTCGTTCTTTCTCCCACGCATCTTCATCTTCTTGCTGCCAAACGTCTTCTTCCACGGCCGTTTGCAGTGTGTTTCGAAATCTCTCGTAAAAAAAAGGACGATACTGCTCCCAAGCGGAGGTTTCAATAATCGAACTACCTCTCTGGATCTGGGACCTTGTTCTTCTGCGGACTCTTGCATTGATTTCCGGCGTATCGAGTATATTCCAGAATGTCTGCTCTCCTACAAGCGTTATCCAGTCAATGCTGCTGTCTATTGAGGAATTCATGGTGAAATCAGGTGCGTCTAGAATGCCTTGCACCTGGGCCATTAAACGATATTCCAATGAATCCCATATGACTAAATTACCCAGAGGTTCTCTACCCTCGAAACTTTCTTGAATGAGACCCCTCAAATCCTCCGGAAACTGTTTCTGGAAAAAGAGATACTTTAAATCCTTTCGAGTAACGAGTGCATCCCAATAAATCAATGAATCTCGAGACGACGCTTCATTGGGATCCGATATGAGCTGGTTCACCAATGCAGGAATACTATCGGAAAAGCTGGCATCCTCTTGCTTTATCTGATAATAGTACTCCAACTGATTAATGGTTTCCATACGTGTCCTGCAGACATCTTGAAGTTCTTCCTCATCATTCCATACCATAGATGGATAAAGAATCGAGCCAACAAGACCTATTATCAGAATGACAATTATTATTTCATAAAAAACATTTCCCCTCGCTCTCTCTGCCATTTGTTTACCTCCGCTTTGGATTTAACGATTTACATAGAACTAATGTAATTTTATATATGGTTTAAGTTTCTCAATAGTTTTCTCTCCGATTCCTTTCACCTCCATCAATTCTTGCAAGGAACTGAATCCCCCATGCTGTACCCTATATTGAATAATTCGAGCCGCGATGACAGGTCCCACTCCCGGCAGTTGTTCCAACTCTTTGGAATTCGCCTCGTTAAGAGAAATACGGAGAACGTCTGTTTCGTCACCGGGATCATTTATCTCTTTTGCTTTATGGTTTGTCTGAAATGTCACCCCCTGCCCCTGTAAGGAACTCTCTTCTTTAGGCTCCGGCAGGGGTGCCCATTGATGTCTATAGACCCAAATCCCTGCTCCAACAATAAAACTGGCAACTAAAAAGAGCATGACTGCCGTTTCATTTCGAGTAAAACTCACTGCGCAATATAACCCGCTATTTAGGAAGAACCTCCTTGTACTGGCTCAAATGGGAAAATTGATCCTTTAAATCTTTAGAAAGCTTTGTCGGAATCCAGACGATCACCTTTACCAACTGATCTCCCTTGCCATGACCGTTGAGGTGGGGAATACCCTTCCCTCTCATCCTTAGGATCTTACCCGATTGTATTCCAGAATCAATGTGAAGCCTTGCCTTTCCGGTTATTGTAGGTATTTCGACTTCATCCCCTAAAACGGCCTGTGGAATGCTGATGGGAAGCGTATAGAGTATGTCATCTCCATGACGCTCGAATACATCGTCTTTTTTCTCCTCGATGAAGATAAAAACATCTCCTGCAGGACCTCCTTTAGGTCCCACATCCCCTTCCCCCCGGATAGTTATATAATTACCCGTTGCCACACCAGCAGGTATTCTAACTTTTAAAGTCGCTTCACCTTTCTTCCTACCCGTACCCACACAGGTCTTACACGGTTTACCGACAATTTTACCCTCGCCCCCACATGTGCTGCACATCGTTACATTCACAAACTGACCGAAAAGAGAACGACTCACCTGCCGCACTTTACCCATTCCTTGGCATGTGGGACACGTTTTTATCGATTCAGCCGATTCAGCTCCACTTCCTCCACACCGTTCACATTGTACTAACCGTCTGATTTTAACCTTTTTTTCGACCCCTGTTGCCACTTCAACGAGAGATAAATCAAGGCGCAATTGAAGATCGTTTCCTCGTTCAGGACCGGAGCGGCGTTGTGACGTACCAAATATATCACCAAAGCCACCGAATCCTTCCATAAACGTTCTAAGGGCATCCGACAGGTCAAAATCAAATCCCTCAAAACCTCCCATACCACCTTTCAGCCCATCATGTCCGAACCGATCATAACGTTCCCGTTTACTTGGATCTGTTAAAACCTCATAGGCTTCGGCTGCTTCCTTGAACTTCTCCTCTGCTTCTTTATTGCCTTCATTCCTATCCGGATGGTATTGCATCGCCAACTTTCGATAGGCTTTCTTTATCTCTTCTTGGCCCGCCCCCCGTCCTATACCCAATATTTCATAGTAATCACGCTTTACCATCTTCTAATAATGCCTCCACCTCACTTGTTCACTATGACCTTGGCATGGCGAACCACTTTGTCATTCAAAAGATATCCCTTTTCGTGTTCCTCAACAATAACTCCGGAGGGAATATCTTCGCGCTCGACTTGCAGAAGAGCATCATGTTGTTCCACATCGAAATCTTTACCGATCGATTCCATTGGCTCCAATCCGTAATCTCTTAGGACTCTCATGAGCTTTTGATAAATCAACTCAAAGCCCTTGCAGAAGTCTCTTCCTTTGCCTCTCTTGGGCGCTGATTTCAAAGAACGTTCAAGATCATCAATAATAGATAAAATATCTTTAATTATTTTTTCATTTGCGTTTCTGACAATATTGGAAATTTCTCTTTCTGTTCGTTTTCTAAAATTGTCCAACTCCGCGGCTGTACGAAAAAGTTGGTCTTTTAAAATTTCGCTCTCTTTTTCAGCGGTTCTTATTTTTTCCCGAAGTTGCTTTTCCTTCTTGTTTTCTGAGGCTTTCGCTTTAGTTTGCTTTTTCCCCTTTTTCTGTGGGCCAACCGCTCGTCGTTTCTCTGTCATGCTCTCTATAAACCATCCCCGTATTGCTTAATATTTTCAGCTCAAGTAGCGACTCATCTCTCTGGCAGTAAAATCGACCAATGGCAGAATCTTATGATATGGCATTCGGGTCGGACCAATAACCCCTAGTGCACCAACATCCTTCCCCCTGTTGTAACAGGCTTTAACAACTGTAAAAGAACGAAGTCTCTGGTCAGCATTCTCCTGACCAATAAACACTTCTGTCTTCTTTACACTCCGGTGAAATAAATGTGCGAGTTCTTTCCTGTCATCAAGGAATACGAGTATTCGCTCCATCATATTGATATTAGAAAATTCTGGCTGCGTGAGAATATTCTTTGTTCCACAGGTATGTACTTCTAAGGGTTCGGAGAAATCAAAAATGACTGAAGCCGATTCAACGAGATGACGCGACAACATCACATTTGCTCTCTGAACGACCCGAATACGATCACGTATGGTGCGTTTAATTTCTTCTAAAGTAAGTCCGCTGAGCCTTTCATTAAATGCAGAAGCTGTTTTTTCTAAATCTTTCGGTTTCAAATCAGACTCGATTTCCAAAATGACCGTTTTGACCAATCGACTTCGCACATGAATGACAACTAAAACCTTTCTTTCTGTGAGTCCGATGAGTTCCAACCGATCAAAGATGCCCCAAGAAATCCACGGTGTAAGGACCACGCTCAATTCTTTCGATATCTTCCCCAGTATCTTAGAGACATCTTCTAAAAAACGATTTATATCACCGCCTGATTTCTCCATTCTGTTTTGAATACGTTCGCGATCCTCGGAACACAACCCATTATGCTTCATAAGATAATCAACATAAATCCTGTACCCTTTATCCGTCGGAATCCGTCCTGCAGAGGTGTGAGGTTGTTTGATATACCCCTGCTCTTCCAGATCTGCCATCTCGCTTCGTATGGTCGCAGGACTGTATTTCAATTTATATTTCTTAACTAAATGAGAAGATCCCACAGGCGAAGCGGACCCAATATGACTCTGCACGATCCAGCGAAGAACGACACTTTTTCTTGAATCCATTTCCTTCATAGAATTTCAGACAAAACGATCCTTTGGTAATCCAAACAAAACCAAATATAAGGTAAGAATTTTTGTATATTGTGTCAAGGTAAAAATGTATGACCTACGAGGCTCGCAGAAATCTTTTTATACCTACAGTTCCCCCTAAGTATCCCAACAGCAGGCTCAGACCAAATGGGAAGAGTATCATAAAGGGAGTAACTTTCAAGACACTCGGAAACCTTATCGTCACGGCTTTCACAAAAATCCAAACCACAATCGAGCCTATCCCACCTCCTATCCCCCCTTGCAAAATACCCTGAATGAGATATGGCCGTCGAATGAGACGCTTCGTAGCTCCTACTAATTCCATGATCTGAATATTTCTGCTCTGAGACAGTATCGTTAAACGTAATGTATTTGATACCAGAAGGACGGCCGAGAGCAAAACGGTTAGAAAAATAACACCATCCAACAAGAATACAATACGGCTATAACGATCCACGAAACGAAACAATTTTTCCTGATAAACGACCTCATCCACCCCTTCTAATTCCTCAATTCGACTGACAACCCCGGCTATATTTTCAGGAGATTGATTCCCCGGACTGAGTTTTATCTGAAAGGATGGAGGTAGGGGCGTTTCACCCAATAGGTTCAGAAACTCCTCACCAAGATCCTGTCGGAATCGCTCACGGGCTTCCTGCTGGGAAATAAATACGACTTCCTCAATTCCATCCAAATCAGACAGGCTTTTTCTCAATTCCCGAATTTTCTCCGGACTCAGGCTGTTATCGATGAACATCTCCAGAGAGACCCGATCCCGAAACTGTTTGGTAATACTCTGGACATTCACTGTCAAAATAAGAAATATCCCTAGCAGGATCATTGTGACCACAATCGTCGAAATGGTGATCATTGTCGCCATACGGGCTCGGCGTAAGCCTACGATTCCCTCACGGAAAGAGTAATAAAGGTTTAAACTCATTCCAGGATCCTCCCTGTATCGATATGTACTAATTTTGCTGGAAGCCTTCGTACCAGATCTTCCTTGTGAGTTGCCATCAAAATGGCCATTCCTTTCCCATTGATCCTTTTCATGAGTTCTAAAATTTCATCCGTTGTCTCCGGATCCAAATTTCCCGTGGGTTCATCGGCTAAAAGGACGAAAGGTTCATTGGCCAATGCTCGGGCAATTGCAACTCTCTGCTGTTCACCACCGGAGAGTTCTTGAATCATAGAATATCGCTTATGACTCAAACCCACATCGGCCAAAATCCGAAAAACGCGTTTTTTGATCCGTCTCCTGGGGACACCCGTTGCCCAGAGTGCAAAGGCCACATTTTCATAGACATCCCTGTCTTCCAGAAGTTTGAAATCCTGAAATACAACACCTATCTTCCTTCGAAAGACAGGTATCTCTTCACCTTTAATTTTATCTGCATCATAATCTGCCACTACGACTTTCCCCCGTGTGGGAACTATTTCCATATGTACAAGCCGCAGAATCGTACTTTTTCCCGCACCACTCGGTCCCACAATACAAACAAACTCCCCGGCTCCGACATAAAGGCTGATCTCAGATAGAATCGCGTTTCCCCCTATCATATACCATACGTTCGAAAGTCGAATCACGGTTCCTCCTGCCGTAAAACAAAGTGAACTCTATCCGAGGCCTCGCTTCCCGGGTTTAGTGTAAACCCATCGAATCGTCCAATGAGTTTTAACCCACTCCTATGAATCGCCTCTACCACCTCATCCAATCGATAGATACTCTGAAGATGATGCTCCTTGAAAATCTTCTTCTCTTGAAAATAATAGATATTGAACTCTGTATGTTGACACCGCTCTCTCCTATCATACCAGCTTCTTCGCAGTGCCTCCCACCCATTGCCCCTGTTTCTCTCGGAAAAGTGGGCCCAATATTTCAGAATGTGGCTTTCGGTAACCACGTCGAATATAACCAATCCACCATCTGCTAATAAGTTTTTAACATCGGTTAGCAGGGATTCCAACTCCGGCATCGTCAAATATTGTATGGTGTCGTAAATGCAGAGGAAACTATCCCAAACGCCCGAAAGCCCAATAGACCTTAAATCTCCCTGCCATAAAGGGCAGGTGCTTTTTTTTCGCGCTAACCGTATCATTTCCCGGGACCCATCGAAACCGACAGCCTGATACCCCAACTCCATCAAGGCGTTTATAAGAGAGCCTGTCCCACACCCCCCATCCACGACTCGTCGAACTTCTTTCCCGAATTGCTTGAAAAGGCGCATGATATAATCAGCCCAGGCTTTATAATCGATGTGGTCCATTATCAGGTCATACAAAGGAGCTAAACGTGTATATGATAGAACATCTTCTTCTCGGTGAAAAGCATGTATTCGTCGGCTCTTCATTGATGAAAATGGTCCCACCCAAAGGAAGAAAGAGGGACTATTTCTCCGCCCCGTTTGACGTGAATCCCTTTGTCACGTTTTACCATCTCTCCCACAATTGTAAAATTCAGATCTTTTTGTATCGGTTGAGTCGCCTTCCATCGTTCGTAATCATTCTTTTTTACTGTGAAGAGAAGTTCGTATTCCTCCCCACTTGTGAAAATATATCTCGATATGGATTCCCCTCGCCTGTCAGCCCAGATAACCGTTTCCTCTGCCACAGGTACCTTCTCTTCCCAGAGGATGCAACCAAGGCCGCTTTGTCGACAAATATGACCCACTTCCGAAGCAAGGCCGTCGCTGATATCGATCATGGAAGTCACATTCAACTCTGCGATGAGTTCCTGAACTTCCCGAAGTTTCACTTTGGGTTCTAAAAACCGATTTACGGCTTTCAGGAATGGACCTCTATCCGTATCGGATTCCAAGACCTCCCATCCCACTCTCGCCCCCCCCAACTCACCAGTCACACAGAGAAGTTCACCCTCCTGTGCCCCTTTGCGACTCTTCACATTCCCTTCTTCGACTTCTCCGATGACCGATACTGATATACAACATCGGTCCAGACTTCGCGTTGTATCACCACCGACAAGCACACAGTCATAGGCCTCACTACACCGTCTCAATCCCCGATAGAGGGATTCCACATCCTCCACCTTCCAGCTTGCAGGCAATGCCAATGAAACCACCCCATGTCTCGGAATTCCCCCCATGGCGACAATATCACTGATATTAATGGCCAACGCTTTCCAACCCAAAGACTCAAAAGGCGAATAACGAAGATTAAAATGAATCCCTTCCACCAATGCATCAATGGTGAAAAGTATTAACCGATCTTTTTGTGGGTGGAGTACGGCCGCATCATCACCAATTCCCAGAACGACATCCGGAGATTCATCGACTATAAGCCGTTGAATTCGATCGATGAGTCCAAACTCCCCCACCCGGGCCAGTTTCAATCAGCCCTCCATGACTTTCACGAACATTCGCCTGGTTCTGGGCCCATCAAACTCGCAGAAATAAATCGATTGCCATGTACCCAACACCAGCTTTCCCCCTGTCACAATGAGGCTTAGAGAGGGCCCAAATAGACTCGATTTGATATGAGCAGCAGAATTCCCTTCCATATGTTGATAACTATCCTGAAACGGAATTACTTTTTCCATTTCGTATAGGATGTCTCTCACGACACTGGGATCTGCGTTCTCATTGATTGTTACAGCAGCGGTCGTATGGGGGATCCACACCAAGCATATCCCCTCTTGAACACCACTCTCTTTTACGACATCTTCAACTTTTCGGTCGACCGGCACGAATTCGGTTCGTGATTTGGTGGATATAGAGATTTCTTTTACCATATTTAGAATGTAATTAGAGATTTCCTCATTTGCAAAGATTTTTTTACCGGATGTTTGTGTTATGCACAATCACAGAGATTTAAAAGTGAATAGCAGATTTTAAAAACAAACAACTATCCCTGTCAATCGGATGAAAAAAATGATTGATATTCCCAAATTTCTTCCCCATATTAAACATAATGAAAAATAAAGAACGCTGTGAATGGGTGGAATCGGCGGATCCCATTTATATCCAATATCATGATACCGAATGGGGCGTACCTCTTCATGACGATAGAATGTTGTTCGAATTTATCGTCCTGGATGGATTCCAGGCCGGTTTGAGCTGGTTTACGATTCTTAAAAAAAGAGATCACTTTCGTAAGGTCTTCGATGCCTTTGATCCCCAAAAAATCGCCATCTACGATGAAAGAAAAAAAAGCATGCTTCTATCCGATCCAGGAATTATCCGCAATCGCCAAAAGATAAACGCGGCCATACAAAATGCCAGGGCCTTCCTCCATGTTCAGGATGAATTTGGGAGCTTTGACCGATATATCTGGCAATTTGTGGGAAACACACCAAAGTGTAATGCATGGAAAACACTGAAAGAAATTCCTGCTAAAACCGAAGAATCCAAGGCAATGAGCAGGGATCTCTACAAAAGAGGATTTAAATTTGTGGGCCCCACGATCTGCTATGCCTTCATGCAGGCCGCAGGTTTGGTGAATGATCATGTAGTGGATTGTTTTCGGTATAAAGAAATACTCAGCCTATATTAGCTTGAACAGCTTCCCCATTATTAGTCAAAACTATACTGATTGAACTCGAGTAACATATTATTGAGATAAATTCCAAATGACAAACTCGAAATTCCCAAGGAAATCCCAATGCCAAAATCCCAAATATAAACACAACATAATTATTCTGAGGAGGAGACATGAATAGAAACAAATTATCCTTTTCCATTTTGATCTTATCTCTTTTACTCTCGATTATCACTGCCTCGGCTCAAGATGAAGACCTGTTCCCTGGTGGACAATATGACAGTCGGGTTCCAACACCCTTCCAAATACTCGAACATCGTTTTGGAGAACGTCATACCTTTCATTGGGAGATGGAAAAGTACATTAACATCATTGATGAGGTTTCCCTGAGAGCTGAAGTCATGAGTTATGGGAAAACGTATCAAGGACGGAAACTCTACTATATCATTATCAGCTCTCCTGAAAATATGAATCGGCTGGAAGAAATCAGAACTACAAATCTGAAACTCACAGACCCACGCCGGATCAACCGGGGCGAAGTCAACCGTATCTCCCAATGGATGCCATCTATTGTCTGGTTGGGCTACAACATTCACGGTAACGAAGCTTCCGGAATGGAATCGGCCATCCGTACGATATACCAGTTAGCCGCGGGTATTGATGAGGTCACCCAAAACATTTTGAAAAATGTCGTTTGCATTATCGATCCTGTGCAGAATCCGGATGGTCACGATAGATACGTCCAAAATGTCCGGTCGATAGTAACCGTGAAGTCCCATCCCCAACCTCAGGATGTAGAACATTCCAGTCCGTGGCCCGGGGCCCGTACCAACCATTACCTTTTCGATTTGAACAGGGATTTCTTCCTCAAAACCCAAATCGAATCTCAACAGAAAGCCAGGATCTATCATGAATGGATGCCCCACGTGTTTGCAGACATTCACGAGATGGGCTCCAATTCGACCTACTTTTTCCCTCCCCCCATGACACCCTACAATGAATTTGTCAAATCCATGCTGATGAAATGGTGGAACATCATCGCCGAGGCCAATGCCAAGGCTTTTGACCATTTCGGCTGGGGTTACTATACGAAAGAAAGTTTTGATGCTTTCTACCCCGGATATGGAACGTCTTATCCTTCAATAAACGGAGCCGTTGGCATGACATACGAACAGGCATCGGCGCGAGGGGTGAGTATTGAGCGGGATGACGGATCGATATTAACTCTTCGGGAGGCTTCATGGCATCATTTTACGACCTCCATGGCGACCCTTCGCGTCGTCGCAGAACGAAGAGAAGAAAAAGTCAGGGATTTCCATGCCTTTTTCACGACTGCCCTGGAGGAGGCCAAAACGGATCCCATGAAAGAGATCATTCTCGTACCGGGGAATGACCCGCACATCAACGCAAAATTAATCGATAATCTTCTCATGGAAAAGGTAGAAATCCTCAGAGCCAATCAATCATTCACAAACAAAAGAACCACATCATATATGACGAAAAAAACGGACCATAAGACCTTCCCGGAAGGATCCTACATTATCCGTCTGAACCAACCCCAAAAAATACTCATCAAGGCGCTCCTTGCACCCGAATCTCCTCTCAGCGAAGCGTTTATCAAAGAAGAAGAACAACGAAAAAAGAATCGGGAAAGGGGCCATTTCTATGACGTGACAGCATGGTCGCTTCCCCTCACGTATGGTGTCGAGGCATACTGGACAGCCGAAGTCTCCCGAGTGCCCACAGATCCCGTTACATCAAAGCCCGAGTTCAACGGGAGAGTCATGGGTGGAGAGGCAAAACAAGCCTACCTCATCCCCTTCAACACGTTGTCCGCCTCCAAAATGCTGATTCGACTTCTATATGAAGATTTTCGTGTTCGTATGGCACGCAAAGCCTTTACACTGAATCATACGCAATGGCTCGAGGGAACCTTGGTCGTAAGAGTCAATCGGAATCCTGCAACGATTCACGGCAGAATAGCCGAGCTCGCCGAAGAATTCGGAATCGATGTCACGGCCGTGCATCATGGGTTGGCAGACGAAGGAATCGATTTGGGTTCGGGCAATATAAACACCATCAAAAAACCGAAAATTGCCCTGCTCACGGAATCGCCCGTAGCTTCCTATTCATACGGGGCAATACACTACCTGTTCGAGCGCGAATTTGATCTGCCATTCACGCGAATCTCTACAAATAATTTATTTCATCTCAAAGATTTCGATGCGTTGGTCATGCCCAGCGGAAATTACGGACAAGCCGTCTCCAAAAGCCAGTTAGAGGATTTACAGGATTGGATTCGTTCTGGCGGTGTCATTGTGGCCGTATCGAGTGCGACCCACTGGTTACAAAGAGATACCTTGAAATTGTCCGGGGCAAAACTTCTCGACAAGATACCCGATCCGAAAAATGAAGAGAAAAAAATCAGTCCGGATCGAACACCCGGTGCCATCGTGAAAGTGAATCTGGACTCACGAAGTTTCCTCAGTTATGGATGTCCATCATCCGTTGCCGCATTGGTCCGATCTAATTGGATATATAGTCCCTTTGAAGACGACGAAATGAAAAACGTGGGTCTATACGCGCCATTAAATGAACTGCGTCTTTCCGGATTCATCTGGCCCAATACGGAGAAACACTTGGCCAATAAAGGATATCTTTTCATGGAACCTTTTGGCAGGGGAAAACTCATTCTTTTCACAGAGGATCCCAATTTCAGAGCATCCTATGACGGATTGAATAAGTTGTTCCTAAACGCTATACTCCTAAGCCCCAGTTTACGTTAAGAATAATCAGTATGCTGAAAGCTGATAGCTGTCATCTACTTGCTACTGGTTGCTGGTTTCTGGCTACTGGTTAAAACCATTAACCAGCTATCAGTAACCAGTGACCAGCAGCCAGTAACCAGAAGCAAGAAACCAGAAGCCAGCAATTTAACTTGAAATTCAAAATTGACTATGGATAAAAATTCAAAATAGGAGGCTGTCATGAAAACACGAACTAATGCGCTCATAGCAGCGTGTCTGATCCTTTTCCTCGCATCAAGTGCTTTACTGGCGGGAGAGAAAAAACCCAAACTACTGGATAAAAAAACCTTCATGGAGATGGAATCCATTGGAAGCCCGAATATCTCGCCCGACGGGAAACATATTCTCTTCACCCGTCGCTGGGTGGAGAAGATGGAAGATCGCTCCGGCAGCAACCTGTGGATCGTCGATGTACAGGGGACCCGAATAAGGGAGCTGACCCATGGGAATTGGCGAGATTCCTCCCCGGTATGGTCACCCGATGGCAAGAAAATCGCTTTTCTATCGGACCGGGATGGAACGACTCAGGTTCACGTCATGTGGATGGATACGAGGGAAGTCGCCCAACTGACCCATCTCGAACGTTCACCCTCCGGTCTCGTGTGGTCTCCCGACGGAAGCATGTTGGCCTTTACATCCTTTATTCCCGATACGAAGAAATTACTCCCCGTTAAACTTCCTCCTGCACCCAGGGGTGCCAAACGAGCAAAACCTGCAATCATCATCGACCGATTGTCTTGGCGTAGAGATGGCAGAGGACCCGTACCAAAGGGCTTTTCACATATTTTTACCATCGATGCGGTATTGGGCGGTACACCCAGGCAGCTCACGTCCGGTGATTATTCCCACAGCGATCCTCAATGGTCTCGGAATGGCAAAAAAATATTCTTCAGCGCGATTCGAAAACCCGATGCCGAGTATCTGCGCGGGGATTCTGAGATCTATTCGGTCGATATGACCACCCTTGCAATCGATACACTGACAGAGCGAAAGGGTCCGGATCGAGGAGCCCGCGTATCGCCTGATGGGAAATGGATCGCATACACAGGATACGATGATAAAAATTACACAAGCCACTTATCCAGTCTATATCTCATGGATATAAATGGAGGAAAAAAGCAGTTGCTCGCCGGAGATTTACCCAATTCACCATCGAGTATCACCTGGGCCCCCAACAGTTCCGGCCTCTACTATTTTATGCGTGAAAAAGGCATATGCGATCTCAACTTCTGTTCTATCAGCGGTAAGATCAAACAAATCACACAGGGAAACCACTATCTTTCAGGATTATCCATAGCAAAAAACGGTCAAGCAGCCACAACCCTTTCAAATTTTTACAATCCTGGATACTTAGCCACATTCACCCTTAAAAAACCGACGGATATTAAGAAACTCGTCGACGTCAATGAAGACGTTCTGGCCGATGTAAAACTTGGGGAAGTCGAAGAAATGTGGTTCAAGTCTCCCGAGGGACTGGACCTGCAGGGTTGGCTTATTAAACCCGTTGACTTCGAACCTGGTAAAAAGGTTCCCATGCTTCTCTGGATCCATGGGGGACCCTGGTCTATGTATACGGTTCGTTTCAATTGGGCCTGGCAGAACTTCGCCGCCAATGGTTACGCGGTGTTCTATATGAATCCTCGAGGCAGTACCGGATATGGCCAGGATTTTGTAAACGGGATTCAATTTTCCTATCCGGGCAAGGATCACGATGACTTGATGGCCGGCGTAGATGCAGCCATTGCTAAAGGAGTCATCGACGAGGAAAATTTATTCGTCTGTGGAGGGAGTGGGGGAGGTGTCCTCACCGCATGGATCGTTGGGCATACCGACCGTTTCCGAGCGGCCGTGTCCATGAGACCCGTTATCAACTGGCACTCTTTTGTGGGCAATACCGATGGATCGAGCTGGTATAGACAGTTTAAAAAGTATCCCTGGGAAGATCCCATGGAATACGCGGTCCGTTCTCCTCTGCACTATGTGGCCAATGTCACTACCCCAACGATGGTCATGACCGGTGAAGCGGATCTGAGGACGCCCATGCCTCAAAGTGAGGAGTATTACCGTGCTTTGAAAATGCTCAAGAAAGAGACCCTCCTCGTCCGCATGCCCAACGAATACCACGGCTGGAGGCGTCCCTCTCACCGACTCCTGCAGCAGCTCTACCTGATGGCGTGGTTTGAGAAGTTTATGATTAAACCTGAGTCTGAATAATAAGGAGCCTTTGAATGAAAAATACCCTACTCAAAACAGCGACTCTTTTGATCATATTCATTCTCATAACCTGCGGTGGGGAACCTCCTATTCTACTT
>Ga0114922_10000362_pt1 | contig 44181 bp, 36 predicted proteins | sample AartaG_FD_100975 | JGI IMG/M metagenome (GOLD analysis project Ga0114922, IMG submission 100975) | Deep subsurface microbial communities from Aarhus Bay to uncover new lineages of life (NeLLi) - Aarhus_00045 metaG | ecosystem: Environmental > Aquatic > Marine > Oceanic > Sediment | place... | reverse complement strand
GCGCGACGCGGATTGCGACGCAGAACATAGCGCACGCCATCATCTTGAACTTCATAGATCGTCTCGTCGAACATCTCCATTTGTAGAACTCCGTCGTTGATCAACTTTATGATCTGCGGCTTGGTGATGGTGGGTGCCCCTCCTTCGCCCTGGGCGAAGGGCGGGGGACGGAACGCACAGAGGGATGAAGGATGAAGGCGGAAGGATGAAGAATGGCAGATGAACCTCACGAGGGGGTGGTCAGCTCATTCTGAATTGGCTATTCGACATTCGCTATTCCTGCATCCGTCCCCCACCCATCGCTACGCGATGGACGGGGCACCCGCGACTGGTGGTTCGGAACCGTCGCTCTCAGCCCTTCGCTTCGCTCTGTACCTGGCTCGTGACGCGTCGAGCCGCGTAGAAGCACTCATCGTGGAGGATGTTTACCTTCCGCCGGGTGCCTTGTTCGCTCACGGGGACTCACTGGCCCAACTGATGCGACAGGCCGAAAGCCTGGCAGCCTACGCCTGGAACGAGACAGAGCGCCGAATCAAGCGGATTGCGGACGAGCACGGGGTCTCAATCGCGATTCGACGGGAAAGCGGCCGCGTTGCGGATGTCTTGGTCGACGCCGGCCAGACTGCCTCACTCATTCTGCTCGGACGGCGCGGTTGCCGACCGGGCGATAGTGGGCGGTTGGGTTCAAACGCGGAACTGGTCGTCCGACGCACCCATAAGCCCGTGCTGCTTGCCCCTCTTGAATTCCGGGCGCCGCAGAAAGTGCTTGTCGCCTACGGCGGCAAAGACACGGGTGCCCTTGCGCTGGAGATGGGCATCGTGATCGCAGACTCATTGCGGCTGCCCCTATCGATTCTGACCGTGGAACGTGATGAGCAACGTCGAGAGGAGATTCAACAGCGTGCAAGACAACACCAGCCGAAGCTGGGCAATCGTGCGTCATTCGAGTATGACACGGGCGAACCCGCTACGGCGATTCTCAGGCGAGCAGCCCCTGACACGCTCGTGGTCATGGGCGCGTACGGCCGCTCGCGGTTCTATCGAATGGTGCTGGGCAGCACAACAGAGCAGGTTATCCACACGTGTGGGGGCCCGCTCCTGCTATCGCGCAAGTAGTCCTGTCTCGGTTGCTCCGGCTGTGCCTCGGGACCGGCGTCCGTCGAATCCGGCGTGGTTCCCAGCCGTTTGTGGGCACGCCGACCCCCCAGACGAACCGCGTTAACTATGATCGCTTCGGAAGGGCTGGGGCACGAATGTTGCAGAAGGGGGACGGGGACCGGAAGATGGGCTTCGTCGCCTGGGCTCTTCGTCGTTGAGCTCCGGCATAGCCGTCAATGGAGAAGAAGAACCATGTTCCGCAAGCGACATCCACCGGTCGGGTCGAGGCCCGGCACGCTCGTTATCCATTCGCAGGCACAGCGTCCGGCCATTCGGGTCATGAAGTATACGCCGGATCACCTGAAGGAGCACGACATTGCGGCGGTGGCCAAGCTGAAGGACCTGCTCGAAGAGAACACGGTTTGCTGGATCGACGTCCAGGGACTCGGCGATGAGAAAGTTTTGCGGGAGTTCGCCGACCTGTTCTCGATTCATCCCTTGGCATTGGAGGACGTCGTCAACGTGCCGCAGCGACCGAAGATCGAGCGTTTCGAGAAGCACACGCTGTGCATCACGCGCATGGCGCTGTTGCGTGACGAGACGATCAAACACGAGCAGGTCAGCATCTTCGTCGGTCCAGACTACGTGCTCACATTCCAGGAGCACAGCGGCGATGTCTTCGATCCGGTCCGCAACCGAATCCGGCAGGGAGGTCCGATCCTCCGTAGCTCTGGGTCCAGCTACCTTGCGTACGCGCTGCTCGATGCGGTCATTGACGGGTACTACCCGATCATGGAAGTGTTCGGCGAGAAGCTCGAAGGCCTTGAAGACAAGATCGTGGCCAACCCGCAACCAGCGATCCTGCAAGAGATTCACCAGGCCAAGCGCGATCTGCTGGCGCTGCGTCGGGCGATCTGGCCTCAACGCGAAGCGATCAACGCGCTGATTCGCGACGAGAACCTGCTCATCACCGACACCGTCCGGGTGTACCTGCGCGACTGCTATGACCACTGTGTGCAGATCATGGACGCCATCGAGACGTACCGCGAACTGGCCGGAGGGCTTATGGACGTGTATCTCTCAAGCGTCGGGAACCGGCAGAACGAGGTCATGAAAGTCCTGACCATCATGGCCAGCATTTTCATCCCGCTGACGTTTATGGCCGGCGTCTACGGGATGAACTTCGAGAACATGCCGGAGCTACACTCCGCCTGGGGGTATCCGCTACTGCTGGCTGCCATGGGTATCGTGGGTGTCGGGATGATCGTCTACTTCCGCCGAAAAGGGTGGCTCGGCGGACAGCAGTTCGAGCCTCGCGATCGGAACGACTGATTCGGAGCCCCCTCACAGCGGACGGCCGGCGAGCCCCGCAGGCTGGCCGTCGGTGCCGTTACACCCGAGAATAGCGTCGCGTGGGCTCCGGCTGCGTGCCTACCGCTGAGGGGCCTTCGCCGGTATCGACCTCTATATGGAGGCAGTAATCGACATGCGATTTCAGATGCACACGGTCCGCAAGGTCTGGCTTCAACTGTTGTACGCCGTCGTCCTTTTGCTGCCCGGCGCGGCGGAGGGCCAACAGCCGCAGGAGTCGGCCACAAGTGAGGCACAGACGCAACCCCCAGCGGCAACGCAGGCGGCTGTCCCCAAGCCTTCGCTCTCTGCGAGTGAACTCCAGCTGCAAGTCAAGGCGGTGCAGGACGCAACAGATCTCGCGGATGACGTCAAGTCGAAAGCGGTGGGCGCGTACAACCAGGCGATCCAGCAGATCGAAATCGCCGAGCAGTGGGCCGCCAAGGCCGCCGAATACGAAGCCGAACGACAGAAGGCGCCGGAGACGCTCAAGGCGATCCAGGCCGAGCTCGCAGCGCCGCTCGGCGAGCCGACGCCGGACGTACCCGCCGAAGCCACCCGCGCCGACCTTGAGCAACGTCTCCGCCAAATGCAGAGCGATCTGGAAGCCGAGAAGAAAGGCCTCGCGGATTGGGAGCGGGAACGTGACCGGCGAACGACCCGCCGCAAAGAGATCCCGGATCTTTTGACCGGCGCCAAGTCCCGCCTGCAGACGCTTGCAGAAATCCCGGCGAGTCCCGAGGCGGAGCAAGCAGCTGCGACTCGTCTCGCTCAGCAGGCTCTGGGGCAGGCACGGCGCCTCGCGGTCGAGCGCGAGATTGAAGCCTACAACGGTGAGGTCCTCAGTTACGACGCTCGCCGTGACCTGCTGCAAGCGCGACTCGATCGGTCAACACGGCGTGTCGCGTACCTCGATAAGCTCGCTGGCGCTTGGCAGCAGCTCGTACTGGAACGGGCGCGCCAAGAATCGGAACTCGCACTGCGCGAGGCGCGTGAGCATTTGAAACGCGCTCATCCGGCCATACGGCCGCTCGCCGAGGAACGTGAGCAGTTGGCGTTGTGTGCAAAAAAGTTGCAGGCCGAGAGCACAGAAGTCAACGCGCGTGTGTCTGAGGCGGAGGCCCTCCTGGCGCAGGTGAGCCAGGACTTCGACAAGATCACGCGGCGTGTGAGTGCGACAGGGCTGACGAACGCCATCGGCCAACTCCTGCGAAAACACCGCCGCAATCTCCCCAACCTGCGTCCATTCGAGCGTAATCGTCGTCAGCGGAAGGACAGGATCAGCGCCGTCGAGCTTGCGAGGATGGAACTCGAGGATCGGCACAGCGAATTAATGAATGTGGACGCGATCGTTGCCGGCATCATGGCGTCGATCGACGCCGGCGCGAGCGACGAACAGCGAGCCATGATCCACCAGGCTGCGGAGGAGGCCATCGTCACCTTTCGCGCCGACACGGATACCCTGCTGAAAGACTACGACCGGCTCTTCGACAAGCTTGTCGACCTCGACAGCAAGGAACGTGACCTGGTCAACGCAATCGAACGGTTTGGGGAGTACGTTGACGAGAAAATCCTCTGGGTCAAGAGCGGCACGTTGCCCGACGTGGCGGACATCCGGCACGGACAGGAGGCGCTCGCGTGGCTACTGAAACCGGCGAGTTGGGTGAATGTCATCAAGTCGGTCGGCGGGACATTTCGCGCTAGCGCCGGCTCGACAGTGGTGGCCCTGGTGGTGCTCATTGTGATCTGGCTGGCGTCACCGTGGCTGCTGCGCCTGGTGCGCGAAGCCGGCGAGACGGTGACCAAGCCGTCCAAGGACAGCATGGGACGGACTATCGGCGTGCTGTTCGCGACGGCCGGCCTGACCGTGCGCTGGCCGGCAACATTTTGGTTTGCAGGGTGGGTTATCGCGTCGCCATATAACGCAACGGACTTCTCGAAGGCGGTTGCGAGTGGCCTTAACGCAACCGCCGTGATCGTGCTCACGCTGCAGTCGTTTCGGCAACTGGCACGGCGCAACGGCTTGGCTGAGAAGCACTTTCGCTGGAACGCCCGGTCATTAACGCTCTTGAAGCGACACGTCGCCTGGCTGACTGCTGCGCTGGTACCCACGTTCTTCATCTTCGCGACCTTAGAAGCGCAGTCAATCGAAGCGGTGAAAGACTCGCTAGGTCGACTCACATTCGTCGTCGCGTTCCTTGTCATCACGTTGTTCGTGCAGCGCGTGTTGCGGCCGGCGGGGCCCATCCTGGGTCCGGTGCTTCAGCGACAGCCGGACAGCTGGCTCTACCGCCTGCGACACATCTGGTATCTGGTTGCGCTGACCCTGCCGGTCTCACTCGTGATTGCAGCGGTTTTGGGGTACTACTACACGTCACTTTATCTCGGCACACGATTCATAGAATCGGTCTGGCTACTCCTCGGATTGATCGTGCTGCGCGCGTTGGTGAATCGCTGGCTCATGCTGCAGACACGCCGCCGTGCGATTGCTGAGGCTCGCGAGCGAGCTGCGCTGCGACGACAGCAGAAGGAAGGCGAATCGGCAACGCCGGCCGAGGAAGAGGTGATCACCGCACCAGAGGACAAACTCGACGTTGCGGTGATCAACAAGCAGACGCTGCAACTCGTGCGCGTGACCCTGATGGTCGTCGGAATCGCTGCTCTGTGGGGGATCTGGGCGGAAGCGCTGCCGGCGCTGGGCATCTTGCGGGGGGTAACGCTCTGGTCGATCACGCAGCAAGCATTCGAGACTGGGCCAACGGCGGACGGTGCCACGCAGGTGAACGAGTACACCAAGACGATTCCGATCACACTCGCCGACGTTGGGCTAGCTGGCCTTGTGGTCCTGATCACGGTCGTGGCCGTTAAGAACATCCCGGGGCTCCTGGAAATCACCATCCTGCAGCGATTGCCCATCGACGCTGGCGGACGGTTCGCGGCCACGGCGATTACGCGGTATGTGATCACGGTCGTCGGGACAATCGTGGCGTTCAGCCAGATTGGCGTCGGATGGTCCAAGGTGCAATGGCTGGTCGCCGCCATGACAGTTGGCCTGGGCTTTGGTTTGCAGGAGATCTTCGCGAATCTCGCGTCGGGCCTGATGCTGCTGTTCGAGCGTCCCATTCGCATCGGGGACACGGTGACCGTGGCGGACACCAGTGGCACGGTCACTCGAATCCGCACCCGAGCCACAACAATTGTCGGGTGGGACCGCAAGGAGTTGATCATCCCGAACAAGGAGTTCATCACAGGCAAGGTGGTGAACTGGACGCTGTCGGATTCGATACTCCGACTGGTCATGCCGGTAGGGATTGCCTACGGCTCGAATACGCAGCTGGCGCGCGAGGTGCTGACGCGTCTCGCGCGCGAGCATCCCAACGTATTAGCGGACCCGGCGCCACGCGTCATCTTCATGGGCTTTGGCGACAGCTCTTTGAACTTCGAAGTGCGAGTGTACATTGGAACGATCGACCACTACCTGTCTACGCTCGACGAGATCAACAACGCGATCGATCAGGAGTTCCGCAAGGCAGGCATCGAAATCGCGTTTCCGCAGCATGACATTCACGTACGATCGATTTGTGAGGCGCTTCCCGTCGTCAGCGAGAAGGCGGACGTCGACCTGCAAGGCAACGCGTGATCATCCCCCGCGGTGTGTTTCCGGCCATCTCACTGCGGCGATAAAGGTGAGCGCCTGCGCGGGCCTGCACTCGACTACCCGCACGTCGGACCTCGCTCGCGGATCGCAGGAGGGTATCTTCGCCGAACTGAAGACGGCCTGTCAAATGGGCTACGTGCCCGTGAGAACCTTGATGGGCAACCAGATCTACCTGCCGGCAGGACTGTTCGCGCACAACCTGACCCGCGAATGGCAGATGCGGACGACGCCCAGAGCCCGCAACACCACCGCCAAACGAACCGCGCTATGGGCGTTTGAAAAACTCGATACCCTGCGTAAGAAGTTGATCCGTCGCGCCGGACGCTTAACCCGACCTCATGGAAAACTGACTCTCACCATGAGCGCCAATAACTGGATCAAGAAGCGCGTGTTGGAGACCCTCGCAGCCCTGAAAAAAGCCGCCTAAGCCGTGTGCTTTATGCAACGATAGGGGTAATGATCCGCAAAGCGCCACCAACGATGGGTGACGCGACACGAAAACGAAGGACACTGCAGTCGTGTGAAGGCACGGCACGCTGAGTCGCCTGGAATTGACCGTCTTCGTGTTGGGCAACTGCACTGAACTGTAATGATTTTTCACGCACGATACGTCGTTCCCATCGATGGCCCGGTGATCGAAGACGGTTGTGTGGAATCGGTGCGCGGACGGATCATCGACGTACGGAAGTGCACCGCCGCGGACAAAGCGTCGCGAAGTCAAGCTGACCACGCCGACGCGGTTCTTTTGCCGGGCCTGGTCAATGCCCACACACATCTGGAATTGACTCACCTGGCTGGCAAGGTCCCTCCCGGCCCCGACTTTACGGGGTGGCTCGAGCGTCTCGTCAAGTTCTCGATTACCTCGCCGCCGGACCCGGCGACGATTCGCCGATCGACCGCACAAGGTATCCAATTGTCGTTGGCGGAAGGCGTAACGACGGTCGGTGATATCACGCGCTGTCCCGACGAAACGCGACCCGTTCTGGCACGGTATTGTCTGCGCGCCGTTTCATTCGGCGAAGTGGTCGCCGTCGGCGCCACGCGAGACCTGCTCGAGCCTCGGCTAGATGCGGCGATGCGAATGTCGCCCGCTCCGTCCCAGGTGCGCGTCGGAATCTCACCCCATTCGCCGTACACGGTGGAGGTCGAGGGGTTGCGCATCTGCGCAAGCCGGGCGGAAGTTCACGACCTGCCTCTATGTATACACCTGGCTGAATCACCACATGAGGACGAGTTCGCCCGGGCAGGAACCGGGCCGTTGCGGGATTACCTGTGTCGCCTCGACGTGTGGGACGATCGCGTGCCGGTGGGGGGGTGCGACGTGATTGAACTGGCGAACCGTTGCGGCTTGCTGACGCCTGGCAGCATCGCCGCCCACGTCAATTACGTCACGGATGACCAACTCGCCCTGTTAGCTTCAACCGGTGTCCACGTAGCCTATTGTCCGCGAACGCATCGTGCATTCGGCCACCCACCTCATCGCTTTCGGGACATGCTGGCCAGGGACGTCAACGTCTGCGTTGGCACTGACGGTCTTGCGTCGAATCCCTCGCTATCCATTCTCCACGAGCTTCGATTCCTTCATCGCACGTATCCCGATTTTCCGCCAGCCGAGCTGTTGCGGATGGGGACCATACGAGGGGCAAAGGCGCTGGGCTGTGCCGCCCAGGTCGGCTCGCTGGCTCCCGGCAAGTGGGCGGACCTGGTCGTGATTCCATTCGACGCCGGCGGGGCTGCCGATCCGCTGATCAATGTGCTGGAGTCCACCTTGGCCCCGGTCTTCGTCTACGTCGCCGGACGCAGGGCGAAACACTGCACCAACTCGAGCCGGGCTTGATCCCTGGACATCTCCGGTGCGGCAGTGCGCAGGCCGTGCGAGGATTCGTCACATCGCGATCTGCGTGGCGATGAGCAGGTAGACGGTTACGGACGTCACGTCATTGAGGGCGGTCACGAGCGGCCCAGAGGCGATGGCTGGGTCCACGCCGGCGAATCGAAAGACAAACGGCAGACTGATGCCCAGCATGGCAGCCACCAGGACCGCCGACAACATTCCGATTCCAACTGATTGAGCAATCTTGCCTGAGTCGACCTGGACCGCTGCGTCCAACGGATCCGCACGGTCAGTGCCGCCGTTTGGAGGCGAACCGGAGCCGTGCGCAACCGGGGCGTGCTGCAGGGCGACATCCTGCACCAACGGCAGGAACAACCCCACCAGGATAAACGCTACCAAGGCGCAGAACGGGGCAAGGACAAGCACGATCGGGACTTCGCGGCGCATGACCCGTTTGAACTGTCCGACGGCCAGGTCCCCTTCGGCAAAGCCTCTGATGATGACCGTTGAGATCTGAATCCCACAGTTGCCGCCCATGGCAGCTATCATCGGCACGAAGAAACTCAGCGCCACAAAAACCTGGAGATCGAATCGCGGACTGACCGCCGCCATGACCGCCCCAGTCGCGAGCGTGACCCCCATGCACGGTATGAGCCAGACCAGCCGAACGCCGGCAGCCCGGAATATCGAACTGGACTCCAGCTCGGCGGGGTCGGTCCCGGCCATGCGGTACAGGTCTTCCGCCGCCTCTTCCTCTGCCACGTCGAGGATGTCGTCGTGGGTGATGCGGCCAACCAGGCGTTCTTCCGAGTCGATGACCGGAACTTCGGACAGGTCGTACTTGCGCATGACGTGCACGACCTCTTCCTGATCATCGTCGATCCGGACAGAAATCGGATCGGGATCGCTCAGCCGATGGAGGCGGACCTCCTTGGCGTTGGTCACGAGCTTGCGCAGGGGAACGAGGCCGCCAAGCCGGTTCCGGTCGTCCACGAGGTATATGACGTGCAGGTCCTCGTCCGGCGATGCATCACGGACGTAACGCACAGCGTCGCGGACGGTGGCCTCGGCCGAAACACCCACCACGTCCGGCGTCATGATCCCACCGGCGGAGTCCTCATCGTATTCCAGCAGCTCGCCGATTTTCTCCGACTGCTCGGGCTCGATATGCTCGAGGACTTCGGCGGTTTGCTCGTCGCTGAGTTCAGCCACCATGTCGGCGGCGTCGTCCGGCGGAAGTGCGGAGACGATCTCGGTGATCTTCTCGCCGTCCAGGTCGTCTACAACGTCGCCGCGGACGGCCTCCTGTAGGAGCACCACCACCTCGGCTGCGGTCCGCGCCGGCATGGCGTAGATGATGAGGGACCGCTCATCATCATCGAACAGGTCGAAGGCCTCGGCGATGTCAGCGGACCGCTCCTGAGCCAGCACCTCGCGCAGAACGCCATCGTCCGGCGCATCGATGGCGTCTCTTAGCCGTTGGTGCAGATCGTGCGGTTCCCGGGCCGTCATTGTTCAACTGTCCATAAGTTCAGGCCGTTCGGCGCGACGGCTCATTATCAGGTAGCCGGGGGCAAACGCAAGGCAGTGTTGCCACGCCGATACGGCACGGTTAGTCTGCCTCGAACTGCGGACTTGTGCCCGAATCTTGCCCTGAGTATCCGCCATGACACTGAAGATATACCGTGAAGAACACGTCGACCCGCAAGCCCTGCGGGGATCGGTCATCGCCGTGATCGGGTACGGCAATCAGGGGCGCGCCCACGCCTTGAATCTGCGAGACTCAGGCCTGAAGGTGACGATCGGACAGCGTCCGGGGCCTAGTTTCGATCGAGCGGTGGACGATGGCTTCTCCCCGCTGGCTGCGGCTGATGCAGCAGCCGGTGGCGACCTGGTGGTCCTTACACTGCCCGACGAACGGGCAGCGGAAGTGTACGAACGCAAACTGGCTGATGTTGTGACGCCCGGCAAGACGCTCGGCTTCGTGCACGGGTTCAACATTCGTTTCGGATACATCAAACCGCCGGATGACGTGGACGTGGTGATGGTCGCGCCCAAAGGACCGGGGACGCTGCTGCGCTCGTTGTACCAGGACGGCAAGGGGCTGCCGGCGCTGGTGGCCGTCCATCACGACGCCACCGGCCTCGCAATGAAGACGGCCTTGGGATGGGCGTTGGGCATCGGGGCCACGCGGGCGGGCGTGGTCGAGACGACCTTTGCCGTCGAGACGGAGACCGATCTGTTCGGCGAGCAGGCGGTCCTGTGCGGCGGCGTGACGGCGCTTGCCAAGGCGGCGTTTGATACTCTGGTGGAAGCCGGGTACGAGCCGGAGTTTGCTTACGTGGAATGCGTCCACGAACTCAAGCAGGTAGTGGACCTGATCTACGCCCACGGGCTGGCCGGCATGCGCGAGCGCATCTCCAACACAGCCGAGTACGGCGACTTGACGCGCGGGCCCAGGCTGATCGACGACCACGTGCGGGCCACCATGCGACGGATTCTGGACGAGGTGCGCAGCGGCGCGTTTGCCGAAGAATGGATGAAGGAGCACCGGTACGGCGGCGCGAGGTTTCGTCATCTCCATGATGCGGATGTGGATACGCCGTTTGAGCGGGCGGGCGAAGCGGTCCGAGCCCTGATGCCGTGGCTGAAGCAAGTGTAGCGTGCATCTTGATATATCTTTCTTCCTTGTGCCGAATGGGTGTCGAAACACACGCGGCAGCATTTGTGGCCTTCAGGTGACGGCACCGCTCCCGGCCCGTATAATCGACGGGTCAGGTGACGAATTCCGCTCCGGCAGACGGGTTTTAGGCTGACTCCGATGAATGACGGACTCTTCGTATCGCAGCCGCAGCTCTCTGATTTCTGCCGCCGCTGGTGCATCAGCGAGTTGGCGTTGTTTGGGTCGGCGCTGCGCAGCGACTTCGACAGCGACAGCGATCTGGATCTGCTGGTGACGTTCGGCCCCGACGCCGCTTGGAGTCTGCTCGACCATGTCCGGATGCAAGCCGAATTGTCCGAACTGCTGGGACGATCGGTGGACCTGGTCAGTCGCAGGGCGATCGAGCACAGTCACAACCCCATTCGCAAACGCGAGATTCTAAGTACTGCAAGGACGGTCTATGCCGCGCGATGATGTCACATTGCTGGATATCGCTCGGGCGGCTCGGTTGGCGATCGAATTCACCGCGGGCATGGATCGTTCGGCGTTCGCGAAAGATGCCAAAACCCAGTCCGCAGTTCTCCATCAACTCCTGGTGGTCGGCGAAGCCGTCAAGCGCCTGTCACCCGAGTTTCGTGCGGCTCACCCCTCCACACCGTGGACGTTAATCGCCGGCATGCGTGACAAGCTAATACATGCCTACGACGAAGTGGACCTTGAGGAGGTGTTCAACACGGTCAAAAGGGACATTCCCGACCTGCTGAAGGCGATCACTCCGCTGCTTACGAAGAATTCGGGATGACTGAGACGGGCTTCGTCTCTCTGGCTGGGTGACGCGGATGTGCCAACACGGTTCGAGCGCGGTAGGATGCATCTTGATGCACCTTTCTTCGGGCGCCGAACGGTCGTTATCTGTGGAGGTCTGATGGGCGGTGCATCGAGATGCACCCTACATCTGCTGCTTGTCACCGGCATCGTCCGCCCCACGGAAGACGAGAGGACCATCCTGGAATTGTGGCTCCGTTGATCAGTAGCGGATATCCGGCCGCGCGGACGGGGACGTGTCCTCGTCAAACGGCTGACCGCACTCCGGGCAACGGGGCGTCTCCAGCCCGCGCAGATTGTATCCACAGTTCGTACAATGTCCCGGAGGATAGACAGGCCAATAGCGGTTTCGGATGAACACCACACCGCACAAAAGACCGAAGGACACGGCCCAGACGACTATGCACCTGACCACGGCAACGCAGACGAAAAACCACGACGTGTGCAAAGCCCTGGATGTCGCAGGCACCATGCCGGCATCCGCAACAGTCCAGCAGAAGGCTGCAACCAGAGTCACGGTGAGGACATTCTTGTAACGCCGCCAGGGGTAACAGATGGCGGCCAGTGCCGCCAGGTAGATCACCGGAACCAACAGCGCTGCGTAGCGGGAGGAAACACCAACCGTTCCCGAAGTGAGCAGCCGGACAACAAACGGCATGGCCGCACCAACAACGCCGGCACTGATCCTGGGCCAACGCTGCAGCAGGGCAAGGACGCGGCCGATGGCAACCACAATAAGCGGTCGTTCGCGAACCGTCAGGGCGGCGATATCTTCGTCCGTCAAACCGCGACGCTGTTTCTCCCACAGGATGACCTCCATGACTTCAAGGGGAATGCCCTCGGGATTGACAACCGCCTCGGCCACGTCCACATTCGTCGCTTCGCGCCATGCCTGCTGGACTCCGTTCAGATCAGGCTCATTCATGATCACAACGGTGCTCCCTGAAACAAGCGTAGGTGCATCTTGATGCACCTTTTTGCTCCTGCGGCAATCTGGCTCCACCGGTCGTGCCGGGACGATTCAATCCGTGCAGCCGACCCGTCAGATCGTGTATACTCCCGGCGTTCTTTTGGTTCCAAACGTATCCCAAGGAGTAGACCATGTCAGAGTCTGACTCGTCCCCGCCGCCGGGCACGCCGACGCCGGAAGAGCTCAAAAAGGCGCTCAAGGCGTTCAAGAAGCGCCTCAAGCTCGCCCGTCTGGACGATGAGTCCGGCCTGGGCCATGGAGCGCTGAGCAGCGGTGCCAAATCGGGCATCGTCGCCGTCATGCCGCCCAGACAGTACCCCAAAGCCGTCTGGGACGAACTGGTGAGGCTGGGCCGGCTCAAACACTCCGGGCAGGGCTTGTATGAACTGGTGAAGACGTAAACCTGCAAGGTTGGTCATTGGGTCATTGATCCGCCTTCCTCCCGTGTAACGATCTATAGCGCTTCAGAGACTCTAAGGCACCCGGTCTCCAACCGATGAATCACACGGGTTGAAAGCCCGTGCCGCACCGCTCTATGGCGATTCAGGGTCGTCCAACAGGACGGACATGGCCTGTCGCGCACGGACGTGGCGCTCGTCGATCCGCAGGGCCACACGATACTCACCGATGGCCTCGTCAACCTTGCCCTGTTGGGCCAGTGCGTCGCCGAGGTTGCAGTGTGCGTCGGGACTGTCCGGGTTCAACCGCACGATCTCACTATACACCTGCACCACCCCACCCAGATCGCCCAGTCGGCGCAGCGTATTTGCAAGGTCCGTCAGCGTGCCGACATGTTTCGGATCAATGCGAAGGGCGGCGCGGAATGCACGGACAGCCTGATCGAGTTTACCCTGACCGGCCAGCGCCAGACCCAGATTGCTGTGTGCCATGGCATAGTCCGGATCAATCTGTAGAGCCTCTTCCAGATGAGCAATCGCCTCATCGAACCGGCCATGCCGACCCAACACCGTCGCCAGATCGTTATGCAGACGGGCGGCCTGAGGTCGAAGCCGCAGTGCTTCATTATATTGGGAAACAGCCTCGTCAATCTTGCCTTGTGTGCTGAGGATGTCAGCCAGTGCCGTGCGAGCTTCCACCAGATCGGGCTGTGACCGAAGAACATCTATTAATTGCGCCGCCGCCTCCTCCAATCGCCCTCGCGCCTTCAACGCGGACGCCATGTTGAGACGGATGGAGACGGTAGGGTTGATCGAAAGAGAATTCTCGTAGTGCTCGATCGCCTCGTCGATTCTTCCTTGCTTGCCAAGTAGCACGGCCAAATCGTTGTGCAATTGTGCGGATTGTGGCTCGAGCCTGACTGCCTGGCGAATGTGTGCGACGGCGTCGTCTAATCTCCCCTGCCGGGCCAGCAGCTCGCCCAAGCCGGCGTGGGCCTGGCTCGAATCGGGTTGCAGTGACAGGGCGCGCCCATAATGGCCGGCGGCCCGGCGCAGATCACCTTGCCGCTTCATCGCTATTCCCAGATTCAGATGGGCTTCCGAATAGTCTGGGCGATTTCGTAGCGCCAGTGTGAAGCGTTCCACGGCTTCTTTGATTTCTCCCCGGGACAACAGGACGACTCCGAGGCTGTTGTGCGCCGAGGCGTGGTCGGGCTTGATTCGCAGCGCCTCGCGATACTGAGCAACAGCATCGTCGACCAATCCCCGATTCATAAGCGCTACCCCGAGGTTATGATGCGCCTGATAGAACTCGGGCTGAATACTGATCGCCTCTCTATAGTGTAAGACGGCCTCACCTTGTTCTCCCCGCTTGGATAGCATATTGGCCAGGTTATACCGCGCCAGCCAGGCGGAGGGATTGTCGGCCAGCGTGCGCCGCCAGAGAGTCTCCAAGTCTTTATATACATATCCCTGTCGCCACGTCAGTGTTCCCAACACACATAGAATGATTGCGGGAACTATGAACCTCGAAGTGACGAGGACCGTGCCCATCCACGCGATCCTACGACCGCCGCCCAACCGCCCGGAGAGCGCGGCCGGAGCGGAGGTCAGCAGCGCGGCGCAGAATGTGATCAACCCGATACTCGCCAGATACTGGAAGTGATCCGCTACATAGGAGAACTGCATTGGATAGACGTTGACGAAGCCCAGCGCCGGCCCCAGCGTGCCGCAGAAAAACAGCACCGCAAACAGCGGCGACCGGCCGACACGTCTGCGCAGAAGCCATAATGACGAGACCAGAGAAATCGCGGCGAAAGGATACAGATACTGCCACCACAGCCCACAATCGATATGCCACCTGGGATAGATGAAGGTGAGCTTGTATGGAAAGAAGAGCTTGGCGGCATAAAACCAGACCACACGGCCGGCGACAAGGCATCGATCCACTAAAGACAGATGCCATTCTATGTATCTGGTCCCTACATGGTGCGTCTCCATCCAGACCGTTACGATCCCCATTACAACGCCGATGAGGAACATAGGAATCAAGGGGAAGACGTTGCGCCAGGCAAGGTGACCCCGTTTCCACCAGATCACAAGAAGTATCGCCGCAGGCAGAGTGCAGGTGACGGTCTTGCTGAATAATGCGCACGTGTACAATACCAGTGAGAGTACATAGAAGCTCCAGGGATGGGGCGTGTCGCGGCCATTGTTATCAAGACGGGCAAAGCGTATGTAGGCCAACAACGCCGACATATAAAAAACGCCTGATAGAACGTTCTTTCGCTCTGTGATCCAGGCGACGGATTCGACATGAACCGGATGAAGAGCGAAGATCGCGGCCGCCAGGTACGCACCGGGAATGGAAAGGCGACGCAGCACAGCCCACAACAGCACCGCGCCAAGCCCGTGTAAAAACACGTTCACGACGTGGTAGCCGAACGGATTCAGTTGCCACAGGTGATATTCGACCCAGTAGGTGGTATGGACCAACGGGTAGTACTGTGGCACTGCGCCCAATTCAAACCAGATCCGGCGCAGGCCGTCAAAGGTCCGCAGGGTGGTGTTTTCGCTGACATAGGAATCGTCGTCCCATACAAACCCGCCCTGCATCGCCGGTGTGTATGCCACGGCGACGGCGATGAAAACCGCCAAAGCAGCGAGGCACACGCCCCACGATCCAGCTACCCGATGGCGGGCGCGGTCAGGCGTGCGACCGTCCTGTCGAGGTTCGCTGCCCATCTCTGTTGTCTTTGCTTGGCCTGGGTCCATCCATATACTCTAGTCCACCGGCACGTTTGGCAAAAGGCGGGTGTTGAGTGCGTCGGGGTCGACCGTGCTCTTTGCCAGCCAGCCTCGCAACTGGCGTTAATTGACCATGAAAACGAATTCGCGCGTCGCGTGTCACGATCTCGATAAGACGCCGCTTAGGCCGGGCCTGTCCGCCATCGCTCGCTGGGCGGGGCCGGCGGCGGTGGCGGCGGCGGCTGTCGCCATGCTGTGGTGGAGTTGGGGCACCTGGCCCGATGTGCTGGTCGACAACGGGAGGAAACTCTACATCGCCTGGCAACTGGCCGAGGGCAAGGTGCTCTATAGGGACATCGCGTTTCTTCATGGACCGCTTTCGCCCTACCTCAACTCGGTTCTGTTTCGCCTGTTCGGTGTGGGTTTGCGTACGCTGGTGATCTTCAACATCGCCGTGGCAACCGCCCTGATCGGCATGCTCTACTACGTCCTGCTGCAAATCAGCAACCGGGCCGGCGCGACGTTCGCCTGCCTCGTATTTGTTACGGTTTTCGCATTTGGGCAATTGGCGCCGTACGGCAACTACAATTACGTCTGCCCCTACTCCTACGGGCTGACCCACGGCGCGGTGCTTTCCGTACTGGCTCTCCTATGCCTGTTGTTATATCACAAGCGCGGCAATCTGTGTTTCGTTGCCTCTTCCGGCTTCGCCACGGGGCTGGTTGGCTTGGCCAAGGCGGAGGTTTTTCTCGGCTTGGCCTGTGCCCTGGCGGCGGGGCTTGTTCTGACGATCCTGGCGCAACGTCCCTCCGGCCGGAGGGTGCTTGCCTTGCTGGGGTCCTTCTTTGGGTTCGCGGCTATACCGCCGGTTGTGGCGTTCGTCCTTTTCTGTTTGGCGATGCCTCCGGAACAGGCGGCCCGCGGCATCCTGGCCGGCTGGCGGACGGCATTGGGTGGTCAGGTGTCCGCGCTGAGGTTCTATCGTCGCGGTATGGGTACGCTTGACACGGCGGGCAGCGTCAGGGTTCTGCTTGAATGGTCCGCTCGCTACCTCGTCATAATCCTACCCGCGCTCGTCTTGGCTTTGGCACTACGCAAACCGGGAAGACACCGCACATGGCTGGCGATCGTCGCGTTTGCGGCTGTGGCGGGGTGCGTTGGCTGGATCGAGCTTCCCTGGCCTGACGCCGCCCGCCCGTTGCCCGTCGTCATGGCTGTACTGGGCGTCAGCTCATTCATCAGTCTTGTCCGCCGGCGACGGGATCCGCAAGCCTGTTCTCAGTTCATCGTCCGGCTGACCATGACCGTATTCGCCCTGGTGCTGTTGGGGAAGATGATTCTATACGCGCGCGTGTACCATTACGGGTTCGTGCTGGCGATGCCTGCAACGCTGTTGGCGGTTGTAACCTCGGTCAGTTGGCTGCCCGGTGCTCTGACCCGCCGAGGTGGTTACGGCGCCATCGTTCGCGCCTCCGCCCTGGGGTTCTTGGCAGGAGCCGTCTTCGTTCACCTGCGCTACGTGGATGCGTGCATCAGCAACAAGGTCCACACCGTCGCCAGTGGGAAAGACGCCTTCCTGGCTGATGAAAGAGGAGTATTTGTCAATCGAATGCTTGATGTGATCAGCCGACGCGTGCCGCCCGACGCGACTCTCGTCGCATTTCCCGAAGGGGCCATGATCAATTTCCTCGCTCGCCGGGTCAATCCGACACCGCATTCCCTCTTCATGCCGACCGAGGTGGCTGCATTTGGGGAGGACGATATGCTGGCCTCGCTCGAGGCCCATTCGCCGGACTACCTGCTGCTGGTCCACAAGGACACATCCGAATTCGGGTACCGCTTTTTCGGCCGCGACTACGCCCGGCGGATATTCAATTGGGCCTACAGACGTTATCGCCCCATCGAGCGGATCGGGGCCTGGCCGCTGAGGGACGAACGGTTTGGCCTGCTCCTTCTCGAGCGGGCAGCTTCTGCGCAGAGAAAAACGGCCGACCCCGCCTAGGGGCCGGCCGTTTTATTTCACGGCGTCCGAAAGCTACGGGCGCTTTGGTTGGGTCGGGTGACAAAGCCGCGATCACGTGGCCGTCACCGCCACCCGGCTCAACCCATGCCCACGCAAGCGTTGGCGTGGCACTCGCGCTTTCGGGCACACCGACTACTCGATGCAGGCACTCCTCTTCGCCTTGAGCTTCTTGCAGAAGCCTATCTCACCTTCCAGGCAGTCGTAGGTCTTCTCCTTAATCTTCCTATCGCAGTCCTTGACTTTCTCGCAAGGCTGCTTCGACATGATCTTGTCGCCCTTCTTGTAGCACAAGGTGCAGCCCTTCTTCATCTTGGAATCCTTCTTCACCTCGTACTCGCAGCCGGTCTTGCCGGGGCACGACTCTGGATAGCCCTCATAACCGGTAATGATGTCCGGCGTGTGCTGACCCAGGCCGACCATATCCCAGAAGTGACCACTGCTGCACACACCGTCGAAGATGCCTTCCAGCCCGCCCTGGGACGTCCGCGGCGGCGGAGTGAAGCAGACGCCGGTGCATTCGCCTTCGCGCGAGACCTCGCAAATATCGCCAATGTTCGGGATGCTGTTGACCCACAGGTTACCGGTGCACGGATCGAGCGCGATACCGTAGATGGACCACCCGCAGGCGTTCGGATAAGCGTCGATCAGAGCACCGCTCATCGTGGTGCTAACCAGAGGCGTGCTAAAGCTGGCAGTCCAGAAACCGCCGTTGCCGCCGTCAAGCTCGGGGTCATAGGCCAGACCACGCCAGGTGCCCACACCGCCCGGGGCCCCGCCGGAGATCTGGGCCATGGAGTTGCCGCCGTCGGCGTCGTGCCTGCCCACACCATATTCGCAACCGAAGTAGATGTAGGTGCCGTCGGAGGCCCCGTCACGATAGCCCCAAGCGCTGCCCGTGCATACCGCGTCTTGGGCAAACCGTACGGGCGGGTCCAGGCACTCCAGGTCGCTGTCGAACATTTGAACAAAATGCGGCGCGGGGGTGATATACGCGCGCGACGAAATGTAAACGTTCCCATCCAGCGTGCTGACGCCAAGGCCGCCGTTGTCACCCGTGCAGACCTCGATATTGATCGGGCCGCAAAGGATGTCGCCCAACGCGGCCGGGCTTGGATCGGGCGGGGTAACCATGTCCGTCCAGGCGCCCGAACTGATCGTGTCCGTCCACGCCGGTGAACTCACATCGTTGACCTGCGCCAATGCCGGAAGCCCCAGCACCAAACACAATACTACTGCGTACCTCATCATTTCACTTTACCTCCAAAAAAACAGACAAAACTCAAGAGCAGGCACAAAACACCTCGAGAGCACACATCGTATGCAAGCCAACACAGCCTTTGGGCTTTCGTCAAATGGTCTATTCCAAGCCCACAGACCCGCACGGCCACGCTGTGCAGACTCTTCTACTCTGAGGATCCCAATACGTTCCCCACCTGCACCCCAGAAACTACAATCGATACCATAACTCACGTCTGAACCACGAGTTGTCGGACGCGCGCACTTACTCTAGACCACCCCACAACACGCAACTCATAACGCACAAAAAAGCGAACCCTAGCTTTTCCTCCTCGCTCCCCGATTACTTAAATTGGTCCGCGCTTAACACGGTGAATCCCACGCCGTCAAAGGGCCGCGAATTATCGCTCAGATACCGGTGACGCAAGACCGCGTGCACATCGCGCAAACTGCTTCCGACAGATTCCTCCCTCTGTTCTCAATCTGCGGGACGCGCGGAAAACATGACCACGCGTTGAGGGTCACCCGCTTACGATCGTCAGGCCCGATGTGAACCAGACGGGCTTCAATGGGTATCTTACCAGATTCCGGCGGGCAGTTCAATCCCATAAATCCAAATTATCGTGAAAAACACGTTTCGTCACCAGACCAGCCCAGCCACCGCGCCACGCTGATGGCAAGCGGCACAAACACTGATCGCGAATCCCACATGGCGTCATGGCGTCCAGCGGTGATTTATCGGGCGTTATCGGGTTGAACTCGTTGAACCGGCAGATCATCTCGATGCCCGGTCCGCCGTATCAGGGTCGCCGCCAGGAGCAATACACCGTAAATCGAGTGTACGCCCGAAGCCTTGAGTATAAAGCCGAGGGTGGCCGGTTCGCCTTTCACCGTGTCGCAACAAGCCCCCAACCAAAGGCCAACGCCGGTACCCAATGCCGAAAGCAGAACCGCCACACCGGCTACCCGGCTCCAGGACGCAACGTGACCGTAACCGCCCAGGGCCAACCCCGTGTACCAGAACAGAACCGCAACGGCGCCGACGGCAAAACGCCCCTCGGCGATGGAAAACTGCGTACCCTTTGTCCTCCAGACGATGGAAACCCAAACCACCAGCACGACCAACCCAATCGGGGTCAGGATTTTTCCCAGACTCCGCAACCACATCCCGCCGCCGCGCCCCAGGGCTGCTCCACTGGCGACGCACAACGCATAGACCGCCACGGCCGCCAATGCTTGCCAGCCGTACGCAGCCGCTCCCGCCACCGGCGCTTTGCTCGCCCCGGGGATCTTTATCCTGACCGGGAGGCGATCGAAGACCGAGTCCGCCGGGGTTTGCTCCGCCTGCCCGCTCTGATCGATGTGGCCGGTCTCGTTTACGCGCTCGGGCGGAAGCACGCCGAACATCCTTGCCAGTGCGTTCATCTGACTGGCGGGCATGAACGGCGTCTGGAGGATCAGCGTGTCGCGCATCCAGTAGTCGATCGGCCACCAACCTGCGTAGAACAGACCGGATGCCGCCGCCAGGTTGAGCAATCCCAGAAACACAAGGCTCACGCGGCGGCCAAGACTTCGCGGCGTCCCGGTCAAGTCGGTGGAGTAGACGACCTTTACTTCCGGAGCAGACCTCATAGCAGATTGTAGCGTTGCCCCTTGTGGGCGGCGCGGCGGCAAGTTGTTCGTCACCCACAAGGGGTGACGCTACACGAAATTGAAGTTTGCACTGGGGTGACGATCGATTCCTGATCCCATCACGATATTCAGTCCTATTCCGCCGCGGGCCGGTCTCGCGGCCCCACGCTGATCAGGTGCCCCTCGCCATTGATCGAATACCGCTCAAAATAGTCCCGCAGCGTCTTGGGTGAGATCGCGTCCACCTCAGCCAGCCGCTGCTCAACAGTTCGCGGGGCGCCGCGGTAGTCGACGTCATCCATTATCTGCGTGAGCCGATAGTATGGGGCTTCGCCCTCGACCGCCAGGGCGGTGCGGCGTTTGTTCTTGACCCGGGCGACTTCGCGTTCATCGACGGCCTCGGAACAAATCCGGTTCGCCTCCTTCCGGATGGCGTCCAGCAGGGCTTCGGCGTTTTTCGGCTCGCACACGCCCCAGAGGATCATCAGGCCTGTGTCTTCCCAGTCGTGATGAAACGCACCGGCCCGCGGGCTAAGCCCCGCCTGTATGATGTTCCAGAAGAACCGTGAGTTCTCGCCGCCGAGGATGGCCGCCGCCGCACCCGCCGTCTCGCAGATCTCACTCGAGCCGGCAGCGGCGGGGAACGCCAGGGCCACCATCTGCTGCTGAAACCGATCCGTCACAAGCCCGTGGTCCCCGCCGTCGAACACCGGAGCACCGCGTGACGCCGCGTCACCCGCCGGTTTCCAGTCGCCGCACTGCTGCCGGGCGACGCCGATGATCCGGGCCGGGTCCACGTTGCCGGCTACGATCAGGACCATGTTGTCTGGCGCGTACCGCCGCTGGAAATACTCCCACATGTGATCTCGCTTGAGGTCACCTACCGTTTTCTCGTATCCCAGAATCGGCCAGGCCAACGAATGATCGGGAAAGACCTTCTCCATCAGGAAATCGACCGCGACGCTCTCGATGCGATCCTTGGACATGGCGATTTCTTCCAGAATCACCTTCTTCTCCACGTCGAATTCCGAGGGCGGCAACGCAGAACGCATCATGTCCGCCAGCAACGCCATCTGCTTGGCTACATCCCCCTTGCGCACCCAGCCGAAGTAGAACGTCCGGTCGTGGCTGGTGAAGGCGTTGTACATGCTGCCAAGGGCGTCGAACTCGATGTTGATCTGCCGCCAGGTGCGGTTGGCCGTGCCCTTGAACATCATGTGTTCAAGAAAATGAGACACGCCGGCAAGCTCCGCCGTTTCGTCCCGAGCGCCCGTACGGACCAGAAAACCGGCCGCCGCACTGGGTACGTCGGGCATGACCTCGATGACGATGCGAAGTCCGTTGTCAAGCGTATGAAACGTGTACGGGTCAGTCACCATGTTGGTTCCATAAAGCTGTAAGCCATCAGCCGTCAGTTATCAGTCATCAGCTATCAGCCATCAGCCATCAGCTATCAGCCGGAAGAAAACGCACGCTTGGATTCCCTTCTCTCCACGCTGGAACAAGACGGGCTGGAACGAGATTCCCATCTTGCTCCTATCAGTGCGGGACCCAATCCCTTTCGACGTAGAAGGTGCAAGAAGGAACTCTCGCACCAGCGGCTCATGTGCGGGGTCCATTCGTTCAGCATTCAGCATTCTTCATTCTGCATTCATTCGCAATTCGCTATTCGCAATTCGCAATTCGCTATTCCCCCAGTCCCTTCGGTCCGAGGGTGACGACGGACAACTGGTCCCTCGGGTGCGTCCTGAGATATCGCTTTATGTCGTCAATCGTCACGGCTCGCAGCAGATCCAGTTTCTCCGCAGTCGGAACCGGCCTGCCGTAGTGAAAAAGATCGTCCGCCAGCTCACCACACAGCGCCCGTGTTGTGTACCCGCGAGTATCGGTTTTGGCCGCAATACCAGTGACCGCCCGCTCAAGTTCCTCCCGGACCAGGTCTTCACTGAGACGGTCCACCTCGCGCAGCAGCGTGTCGTAAGTCTTGTCGCAACGGTCCGGTGTGGTCGAAGCGCCCAGAAAAATCATGCCCGACCCGCGCGGCGATTCCTGCCAGGCGCTGACCCAATAAACCAGGCCCTGTTTTTCTCGAACCTCCGTAAACAACCGCGCGCTCATGCCGCCCGACAGGATGCCGATGATCACCCTCTGCGTGGGAAACTCATCGCTGGTGACCGATACACCGGGAAAACAAATCCCGATATGCTCCTGCTGTAGTTCCTTGGGATGATGCGCGGTGGCGGGCGTGAATTCGAGGTCGTAATGCGCCCGACCGGCCGGCCCGGGGCTGCCGAAGCTCGCGAAGTGCCTCTCGAACACATCAGCCACCTGCTCCGCAGACACGGCGCCAGCCACCGACACCAGCATCCGCCCGCCGTGAAAATGGCGCCGCCAGTGATCGACGACGTCGTCCCGCGTGATCGAATCAATTGTCTGCGGCTCGCCCAACCTGTGACGCCCCAGAACCGGGCCGTAAGCCTGGCGGCTCAGCAGCTTGTCCGCAAGCTCGTGGGCGTCGTCCTGCAGGACTAGATGTTCCTGACGTGTCAACTCGATGCAAACGTCGAGCACATTCTGCGGAAACGTCGGCGTACGCATGAATTCCGCGTGCAAGGCGACGGCCTGTTCGAAGTACTCCGGCAGCACGGTGCAGGCAAAAGTCGTGGTTTCCACGCCTGCACCGCTGCCTCGCGCCGCCCCGATTGCGTCGAAAGCGTCGGACAAGGCCCGCCCGTCACGCTGCTCGGTGCCCTTGGTTATGGTCTCCTCCGTCACGCGAGCGATGCCGAGCTTGTCTTCGGGTTCCTCCCCCAGCCCGGCCAACACGCGAATCTCGAACGCCGCCACGTGCCGCCCGCGAATGGGCAACACTCCATATTCAATCCCACATGGCAGGTGATCATGGACCGCACGGGCGATGGCTGTCTCCATTCGCTGCTCCAATAATCCCGGGGTCGTTGACGCCCGGGCGGTTTCTGCGGTTTCTATTGAGTCTCTACCAATAAGAACCTGTGGGACCGGCTTTCCAGCCGGTCGATTGACGGGCTGGAAAGCCCATCCCACATTTTGTTGTGCCCTTCGAGGTTGGGTTCTCCGAGGACTATCCCAAAACGGTCGCACAGGCATTTTTCCTGTGCATTCCACCAGATGGAAACCGGTGCCGCAGGAGTTTCGGGATAGGCCTCAGGATAGACACACTTATACACCTCATCATCGTCGAGCGTAGTCGCCCCAACGCTGGAAAGCAAGCGACACACTAAACGACCTGATGCCTGCACCACCGTCATCCATCGGGCGCGCCGGACTGATAATCGAAGACACCGGCGGAGATAGCGGCTGGAACATCGCTGCGAGTGTGCAAACGGAATTCGCGGATGACGTCGATCGGTTCGGGCAGGTAATAATCCCGCCAGCGGTTGTCGGCATCCAGAACAAACGCGACCCTGGGGCGGACGATGCCGCGTGAAGATGCGATGCGTGAAATCCAACGGTTCGCCGTGGCCCGATCCGGCGGAATCGGGTTGGCCGGGATGCCCGTCTCGAATGCGATGTAATCGTGGAAATTGCTGAACACGATAAGATCAGGTCCGTCTTGCTCGCGCAGCCATTCGTACAGTTCGGTTGCTCCCGGCGTAAGGGCAACGGCCCAGGCCCCGGAGGGGGCGGCCTGGCGATCGGCCCCGTGCCACCGCTGCAACGGACGAGGCAATTCGTATCGAGTCGTCCAAGACAGGCCGATCAACAGCGCCAGGCACATGACAATCCGAGCAAGCCGCCTACGAACCAGCAATACGGGGCCTGCGAAAAGTAGGAAGTACAGCGGGCGGGCGGGCAGGTAGTAGCGTTCGAGCGAGACGTAATCGTACTTGTCGCCGAAGACCGCCGTGGCACCGATCAGCGTGGCCAGCAGACAGGCGAGCGTACATCCGCCGAGCATCACAGCCGGGGAGGCCACAAAGGATCGCACCGTGCCGCGCGCCTGGGGAATCACAAGACCCGCGGCCAGGACGGCCAACGGCGCCACCGCCAGCAACCAGTGCGATTCGGGGCGGTAGTCGTAGAAGCCAAGGTCGGTGTACAGCCACCATGCCTGCCCGATCATTCCGACCGACAGGTCAAAGCCGATCCGCGAGCCCAGGTTCAACTGCGTCTGAATCGACGGGTCCGCCGCGAGCAGGCTGTTGATCAGGACCAGCGTAACGATCGGCAAGGCTGCACATAGAGAAAAGACCGCGAAGCAGCGCAGACGCACGGATCGGCGCAGCAGCATCTCGAGCAGCAGATAAACGCAGATCGCAGCCGGCAGGAACACGCTCGCGTATCGGATCCAGAAGAGCCCGCCGGCCAGAAGCCCGCCGGCGGCGAATCGGGCCGCCGTCGCCCACCCGCTCGCCGGAGTGTCATCATCTTGGCACTCGACCGCACGTTGCGTCATCAGAAGCACAAACGGCATGAGTCCCGCGAGCAACGTGTCCGTGCTCGGATTGATGAGTGAGGCCGCTGATAACGAGCACCCGGCCGCCAGGGCCGCCGCCAGCGCGGAGCACACCCCACCCCCAAAGGCCCGGCGCAGCCAGACGAACCAGCCCACCAAGGCCAGGGCGCACCCGCCGACGGCGAGCCACTGCGCCGCCTGCACAGTCGTCCCCCCGGTCAAGCACCGAACGGCGCACACCAGCAGCGGATAACCGGCAGGCCACTGGGTCAAAAACCCCCAGTCGTATCGCCACTCCCAAGGCTGAGTCGGCGCCACCGGCTGAAGCGAGGTCAGTCCCTCACCCAAGAAGAGACGGTCGACTGCGATCAACTGGTAAACGTAGTCAGCCTCGACCAGCGGCGGGATGGAGGCGCGGTAGGGCACAAAGGTCAAGGCCGTGAACACTGCTAGCACGGCAAGGCCGACGAATAACCATCGCACCGGTCGCTCGATTCGACACAATTCCCCATCCCCTCGTTCCGAACGGATGTGACACGCTCGCAAACCCGGCTGCACGGGCGTCACGTCCACGCCGGGCGTGTGGGGTCGGCGACGATCATGCGACGTGTCCACGGCCACCGGCAAGCTCAACCATTGACGCAATCCCGCGATGACACTCAACGCAGCGCTCCGACTTAACCTAGAGCCTATCCCAAAACCCCTGTGGGACCGGCTTTCCAGCCGGTCAAATGACAGCTTAGAACGTGTGTGAGAAGCCTTATCCGAGCCGCGCCCGTAAGGAAGCGGCGCGGTATCAGCCGCGGAAGACCGCTCCCTCACGGTCGCGGCTCGGTTTTTCGTCCCGCTTCTCACACACCCCCTTAGAAAACCTGTCCCACAATTTTGGGATAGGCACCTAAATGACCGTACACGAGGCCGCGACACGTTTCAGTGCCGCGACCGTTAGAGAGCGGTCTGCCAGAACCACAATGCGGCATGTAGTCGCGCACGGCGGCTCAGCGTTATCGGTCCTATCGGCACGTAGCCGTCTTCGCTAAAGCACGACTGCGGGCTGATTCCAATATCTCAAGCCCGACCGGCGTGTCACCGAAGTACTTATGGGAATGTGCCATGAGATTGACCATCGTCATACCGGCGTATAACGAAGAGGACGCCGTCGGCTCGATCATCGAGCGCACCCTCGCGGCGCGCGAGAGCATCATCGCTCAGTCGCCGGTTGAAGCCGTCGAGATCATCGTTGTCAGTGACGGCTCGACCGACCGGACGGCCCGCATCGCCGCGCAATACGACGAGGTCAAGCTTATCGCCTTCGAGCACAACCGGGGCTACGGCGCTGCCATCAAGCGTGGGTTTGAGGAAGGAACCGGCGACCTGCTCGGCTTTCTCGACGCCGACGGCACATGCGATCCGGACTTCTTTGCCGATCTTTGCTCGGCGGCGATTGAATCCGACGCCGCGGTGGCACTGGGCTCGCGCCTGGGGCAAAACAGCCGCATGCCGCGCATTCGTCGGCTCGGAAATCGGATTTATGCCGTCATCCTAAGCCTGTTGAGCAACCGTCTGGTCACCGACACCGCCAGCGGCATGAGGGTCATCAGGCGGGACGTCCTGTCGAAACTCTACCCGCTTCCCGACGGCCTGAACTTCACCCCGGCCATGAGCGCACGCGTGCTTATGGATGATCGCCTCAAGATCGTCGAGCTTCCCATGTCTTATGAAGAGCGCGTCGGGCAGTCCAAGCTGCACGTTCTTCGCGACGGGTTGCAGTTCCTGCGGACCATCGGGGAGATGACTCTGGTGTGGCGTCCGTCACGGGTCTTCGCCGCCGCAGCCGCAATTTGCCTCTTGACCATGATCGTCCTGACCGCCCACCCGGCGGAGATGTGGCTGCGTCTGGGCCGACTCAACGAGGATATGATCTATCGACTTCTGTTCTGCACGCTGCTCGGCTCGTTCGGCACCGTGCTTGTGTCGGCCACCGTCCTAACGGATGCGCTGCACGAATTGATCGACGACCAGCCACGACCACGGACCTTCGTATCCGTCCTGCTCGACCGCCTCTACACGCTGAAATCACTCGCCATCCTCACGGCGGCCGCGCTGCCGGTGCTTGCCTGGCTTGTTGGCGCCGGGGTGCGGACGCTGATCACTGCGGGCGAGGTCCACATTCACTGGTCCCGCGTAGTTCTGGCCGGGCTTTTGGCCTTTGCCCTCGCTCAGATGCTTGTCACCACCCTGATCACGAATGTGGTGCGGTTTCATACGCCGCGAAGGAAAATCCGAGTGCTCGAGCGAAAGAGCGCCATCCTGCGGACCATTCCAACGGCTGACTTCCTGCCGCAACCAAGCTCGGGACAGGCCCTCATCACTCCCATGTCACCCAAGGTTCCCGCCGCCTCCGTGTGAGATTCGGGGTCTCCAACAGAGAAAACCTGTCCCACAGTCCTGACAGGTTGAAAACCTGTCACACAGTGCTGAGATGGGCCTTAAAGCCTCGCGGCTTGTTTGGAGGCGCCGAAGATCAAGCCGACCCGCGCGGCTGTGCGATCTTGATTGAACGGCGCTGGACCCGGAATAACTCGCGCTGAAGCTTACGCCTGCGTCGTCCCTCGCGATAGGCGCCCACCCCCCAGCGCGACACGAAATAGCCCGCAACCGCGAAGACCATCCCAACCAAGGCGCAACCGATCCACAGATCGCCGCCAAAGCTCAAGAGCAAGTGCAGCAGATCTCGCCAGAACCCAAGCTCGAGAAATCGGCCGAAACCCTGGTGCTGCAACAAGGTCTGGATGGCGACGTGTTGACTTTCGGAACGTCCTTCTCCGGTGACCAGCCCACCGAGCATCATGCACGCGCCGTAAATAGGCCCTATCGTCACAGGATTTGTGATCCATACGATAGGGATGCAAACCGCCTTGTTGGCCCGGATTGCCACGGCAATGGCCACGGCTATCACCGTCTGGAGCCCGACCAGTGGCAGAAAGGCAACGAAAGTAGCTGTGGCGACGCCGATGGCGATGTCATGCGGCGTGTCGTCAGCGTGTAACACCTTGTGAAATATGAACTTGCGCCACTGGCGAGGCAGCCTTTTCACTGGAAGCGTTCCTTTGTGATCTGGATCGAGCCACCGTCGCCTAGAAACCATCCCACGACCGTGGCGCAGGCATCTTACCTGTGAATTCCACCGGCTGGAAGCCAGCGCCATAGTGGTCCTTGCGCAGCTCCCCAACTCACTCGCCGGGCGGCTTCGCCCATCTTATCGCCCACATCGCCCAAAGACACAAACAACCATGAGCCTATCTCACAACCGTTCCGGGACCGGCTTTCCAGCCGGTCAAACGACATGTTAGGAAACCTGTCCCACAGTGTTGGGATGCGCTCTAAGAGGGTGTATGAGAAGCGGGATGAGAAACCGAGCCGCGACCGTTAGGGAGCGGTTTTCCGCGGAGGACACTGCACCGCTTCCTTACGGGCGCGGCTCGGATAAGACTTCTCACACACCCTCTAAGGCGATATCTCCTTGATTTCGAGCGAGGTCATGTTCTGACGACGATCCGGCGCACCTGCACGGACGGCTTGGAGCAGCGTGGCGGCCCGCTCCACGACGTGCTCGACCGTCAGCTCGCGCATGCAGCGATGGTCATGCGGGCACTGGTGCAAGTGTCGCAGGTAGCACGGTGAACACTCGACCTTGATGCGGCAAACGTCATCGGCACGTCGATAGGGCCCCGTCCGTGACGGGTTCGTTGGCCCGACAATGCACACCAGCGCCCGGCCCAGAGCCACGGCCAGGTGCATCGGCGCGGAATCATGACACAAAACCACATCACAGGCCGCGATGACCGAGGCCATCTGACGCAGCTTCGTGTGCCCGGCAAGGTTCCCCACGGCAGTCTCACACAGGTCAGCGATTCGAGCGCATAATTCACGCTCATCGGGACTCCCCAGAAGGACACAGTGGGCGCCGGTCTGATTCGCCAGCCGGTCGATGGCCAGAGCGAACCGCTGAGGGGGCCAGCGTTTGGTTTCCCATCGCGTCCCCGGCACGACGCCGACGATCGGGTTGCCCTCGACCGCTCCCGCCTTTTGCAGCAATGCCTTGCCCTCTGCACGTTCGGCGTCGGTCAACGCCAGATCAAAGCGCACGGGCGCGTCCTGAAACCCCAGCACATTCGCGACGAGATAGTTGCGATCCGCCGCGTGCGCGTCGGCGTCACCGATGGCCACATGGTGTGTATAGAAAACGGAAGCCATTTCGCGTGCAGGCCTAAAGCCGAGTCGCACCGGCGCCCGCGTTGCGAACGTGAGGAACCCGCTTCGGAACAACCCCTGCAAGTCGATGACCAGGTCGTAGCTTCGTTCGCGTAGCCGGCGCATAAAGGCGATGAACGCCTTAGTGGCCTGCCAGCTTCGCCCGATCCGCCCGTAAAGGCGACGATCGAAGATGACCGTCTCAGTCAGGGCCGGATGGTTCTCGATCAACGGGGCGCACGACGGCGCGACAAGCCAATCAATGCGGGCCTGGGGAAAACGCTCGCGCAGCCCGGCCAGGACCGGTAGCGCGTGAACAACGTCCCCCAGCGAACTGGGTTTGACGATCAGTATTCGATCGAACCGGCGTTGTGCCAGGCGTTGACCTTGCTGAGGGCGAGGTGACATCGGCGGGTTCACTCACGAAACGTGATCAGACCGGCGTTACCGGCCATTGGCCTGACGCGTCCCAGATTTCGTTTGGTCCGAAACGGGCTTTGTACTCCATCTTGGGGCAACCGGCGATGTAATATCCGAAGTAGTAATACGGCAGACTGCGCCCGCGGCAGTAATGGATCTCCCACAGCGCCGAGTACGTTCCCAGCCCCCGGCTCCGGTCCTGTGGGTCGAAATACGTGTAGACGCTGCTCAGGCCGTCGGGGAGCAAATCGACGATGCTCACCGCCACGATCCGACCGGCCAACCGGTAGCAGATTTCAGCCGTATCGGTCGGCGACTGGTAGAGAAAGGCCTCGAACGCCTCGTACTCGTCTGACATCGTGCCGTCATGCTGCCCTGACAGATAGCGACGATAGACGTCGAATTTCTCGTCAGTCGGCGCCGGATGGTCAATGGCGGCGTCGAGGTCGGCGTTCTTTCGCCACACGCGCCGCATGGAACGCGTTGGGCGAAACCGCTCGACAACGACCCGCAACGACCGGCACGCCGAACACCCGTCGCACTCAGGCCGGTAAACGACAAACCCGGACCGGCGATGGTTGGTCCCAAGCAGCGCCGCGTGGATTTCCGGGTGCAGGTATTGTCCCGGACCGAGCCTGCCTCCCACCAAGTTGGCCGCCCTACCGGGAAGATACGGACATCGCTCCTCGCCACCGACGCCTTGCACGGCATCGGAATGCTCAGTCGGCTCGCCAGGTTGTTCCCGCGCACTCATGCTGCATCCACTTGATTGTTGCCGTGATCAGCCGATCGGCAACAACAGGCCGGGCGACGCCTGCTCGACGATCCACACGACGGCCGGTGGGAGGAAGATGCCGGGCAACATGTCCGCCACCGGGATCTTCTTCAGATCCAGAATCATCACGGCGTTGGCCAGCATCACCACACCGCCGACGCAGCTCATCAGGTTTCCGGACACTTCTGGGAGTGGATCCGCCACGGTATAGGCCAGCAGCGACAACCCGCCCTGGTACACGGCAATCGTCACCACGCTCAGCAGCACCCCCCACCCCAAAGACGCCGCCAATGCCATGGAGCAAAACCCGTCCAGCACGGCCTTGATGTACAGGTAGCTCGGATCGCCTTTTGCCCCGTTCTCCAGGCAACCCAGCAAGGTCAACGGGCCAACGCAGAAGATCACGCTGGCCGTCAGAAACCCCTCCGCAAACTTGTGCCCGTCCTGGGTCCCCTCGTCGCCTCCGAATCGACGGTGAACCCACAGGCCAAAGGATTCTATACGCTCGTGGAGCCTCATGGCGCTGCCGAGCAGACCACCGACGACCAACGACCCGATCATCACGATCGCCAGCCGGGCGCCGTAGGTGCTTCCGTCGCGAACCACGTCTTTGAACCGGCCGACGGTGTCGTCAAACTGAAGAACGGCGGCATCGATCCCCAGGGCGATCGTGAACAGACCCAGGCTGTTCAAGACAATCTGCTGATAACGCTGCGGCAGACGCGTGGACAGCGACAAGCCGGCCGCCGTGCCGATGATCACGGTGCCGGCGTTTACGATCGTGCCGTTGAGGATCGACCAGAGACTTTCCCACATGAGAACCGCTCCGCTGTGACGTGGTCACGAACCAGCGCCATAATCTGCCTCAGGCGACTTTGAACCGAGTGCTCGTCACTGATCATCACCTCCCACCGCTTGCGGGGGGAACGAGGGGGGATGTAGCGTTGTCCACCGGGACCAACGTGTGTCATCGAGAACTCGCACGGCGTCTCGATGATCCGGTCAATCAACGTGGCGACCTGCGCGGCTGACTTGAACCAGTGAACGCTACGAAGGACCGGCGCGAGTTGAGGGTGGGCGGCGTCAAGCCCCTGTTGTGGCTCTTTGCAGACCATATTCGCGCCGACCAGCAGGCCGTCCAGCAGCAGTTGCGTCGCTGCGGACATGGGTACGGGGATCAGAACGACCCGGCATGTCCGGTAGAGATCGCGCAGCCCTTCAGCGGTGGGCAACGGCCGACAATCGAACCGCCCCAAATCATCAAAGGCCTGACCGCAACGACCCCATACCCTGACCGTCCGACCTCGTTTTATCAATGTGGACATGACCCGGCGTGCGAACGCGACAGGCGCGATCCGCGACCGAATCAAACCGACAAAATGCTCACGCAGCGTCGCATCCTCGATCTCGACACGTGTTTGGCGCTGTGCTTGCTCCAGGAACTTCGGCGCCAGGGCATCCGTATATTCCTCGATGTGTCGGCGGGTATGATCGCGCAAGGCGTCGTACAACATGGCATAGCTGGGAAGAGTAACGTTGGTCGCCTCGGGGTCGTCCTCCGGCAATTCGACCACAACCCCCACGTCGCAGGCCGGTATCGATCGCTTTGGCGCGTCGTTCGGTGTCTGCCCGAACAACTCGGTCCGGGTGCCGATCTCGACCAGCTTGACGCTGTTCGGGTCCAGCCCAGCACGAAGGGCCGACTCGCCAAGCCACGGCGTGGAAACACAGGCCAGAAACGGCGCGTCGCCCACTGCGGCAAAGCCGGCGTCCGCGGCTGTCTCGGGCAAATACCAGGCCACCAGCGGCAGTTGCCGTGGCAGCATCGCCCCGAGTTGGCCGGGGGCGCAGTTGACGAACAAGACAACGTCGGCTTCAACCGCTTCAATCGCATGCAAACGGGCCGCGACGTGGCAAAGCCCTGGGGCGTCCGGGGCGCATAACCGATGAGGCCACCCGAGTGCTTCAAGGGAACGCCCGATCATCCATACCGACCTTATCGTCTCCGCCCGCGCATCCACCGTGACGACGGCGACGCGAGGCTCAGCCGGGAGACATTTGAATGGGCCTGTCTGCCGAGTCACAGGCAGACGCGAGTGGATGCGCTGCACCAATTGCGTCACGGCTTCGTGGTGAGCCTGCGACACAGCCCGACCGGCTGTCTCGATGCGACCTTGAATCCGGCTCAACTCAGCGGGCGACACCTGCGGCGCACGGACCATGCGCGTGGGAAACTCGTATCCGTTGTTTCGCTCAAAGAACTCGCACAGCGCGTCCGGGGGCTGGCAGGATGACCTGTCTGCCGAGTCACCGGCCAAGACGAAAACCAGACGTCCGGATTCGAGCAGCGGCGCGTAGTCGTAGAGGTGCATTGCCAGTTTGACCAGAAGGGTGTCGTCCTGCCACACGAATACGGCACAATGCGGCGAGAGCTTGTCCGCCAGGGCAAGCGGCTCAAACCCACAAAGAACGCCCGGCAGGAAGATGCTCTCACCCGTGTCGGCACAATCAGCCAACAGGGCGGCCGCGCTCACCGTGGGCATCGATGAACGGCCAAACCAGTACGCATTGCCGGTACCATCGTGCAGGCGAAACGTCGCGCTGCCGTCGCGTCCGGTAGCCGGTGTGACCGTGGCTGGTATCGGCGTTGCCTCGACGTGCTGAGCTAATCTCGGCTGCTGCCGGTCCAGCGCCTGCAGGTTGGAACGGTATCGCTCGGTAAGTTCGTGCTCGCAGTGGGCCAACGAAGGATCCCAATCGCGCAGGCTGAAGCCTGCGGCTCGGTTGTAGTCGTGCGGGTCAGATAGACACGGCCTTGGACCGGGTCAGTAAAACCACCAGTAAAAAGATCATCCACACCAACCAGACGACGGCCGCAGTCGCCATCGGCCAGCGCGGCATGGGGGGGCCGTTGCCGGCCGGGGTGTTCGGATCATCCCAATTAACGCCGCGGGAATCGGCGTCCCGCTTGGCCTCGGTACCGCAAAGATGATCTTTGCGGATCCTCGTGTCGCCGGACGAGCTGGGTGAATCTGGCATGGACAACTCTCCGTTTGGTCAATGGTCATCCTCGGCCTGAGGGCCCAGGACGGTAACGGGGATCTCCAGCTTTTCAGCCCCCGGGATCGTGGTCGAGACGGTAAGGCGCACTTCGTGCCGACCGGCAGGCACATCCCCTTTCAGCGCGACAGTCAGATATTTTGTGTGTGAATAACGGGTGAGACGATCAACGTCTACCCGGGCTGCAACGAACGGGTGGCTGGACTCGACGGCCAACACCTCCAGCACCTGTTCGGCCCCGGTAGCCCGCAGCTTGACACTCCGGTGCTCACCGATCCCAGTCCCGTCGCTGTGCAGCATCACCAACGGTGGTTCCGCCATGACTGCCGGGGACACCTCGCCGTAGACGGGAATCCGCAGAAGCGGCTGGTCCAGAGAATCAGTGTACACCGAGAGCATGGCCCCAAACGGACCGACCGGGGCGTCGACCTTGATCTGCGGCTGTACGTAGTAGGCGCTGCCGTCCTTCCGCCGTCCCGGTTTAACCGAGACATCCAACAGCGCCCCCGCTTCGACCTTGAGGATCTTGAACGGCATTTTGCTCGTGGATTCCACCGTCACCGGTATGAGCCATTGGCCACGCAGCGACTTCCTGCGCGTCGTATCCACCACCGTCGGACGAAAAGACAAGTCGCCGACCACCTCCAGCCGAACCGGGATCTCCTCCTCCGTGACCTCGTCCCCCACCTTAATCTTCACCGTCACGGTGCTCAGCAGTGTTCCCAGCGGGGCGTTGTCGTCGACCAGGAACTTGACCCGTTGACCGGACCGGCCACGCTCAGAAAAAGGCCCGACCGACGCCTTCATGGGGACGGGCGGGTTGAACTCAATGCCGACGACCTCTACATCCAACCCGACCGACCCGGCCATCAGGTCCAACGTCTTGCTCGCCGCCGTCCCTCGCCGAGCCTTCTGCAAAAGCAGGTTTCCCGTCGGCAGTCGTCGGAACAAGGATACGACAAGAGCGGTGAACTGAAGATGGACCTCCGGCTCAACGGGATCATTCGTTGTTACCTTGATGCTGTTCGTCTGTACGCCGGGCCGGCTTCGGCCTCTCGTGTCGAATTTCGCCATCAATTCGAAGCGCCCACTCGGCGGGATGATTCTGTCTTCATCCGAAAGCTTGATCACGGTGCAACCGCAATCGGCCCTGACGCCCCGGATGACCAGATCGGCACTGCCGTGGTTTTCGAGTACAAACGACAGCGTGGCAACGACCCCGTCCTTCAGGACTCCAAGGTCGATCGTCTTGTTGGCCACGCGAAGCCTGGGCGTCCCTTTCGTGTCTTGAGCCATCGCCCGTGACGAAAAGGCGGTCAATACGACTAGCCCCAGGGTCACCAACCAACCCCTCACACCGTACCATCGTGTAACCACGCCGTAATCCTCCCTTGCGTTTTCAGGCAAACACACCTGTGGCACCGGCGACCCGCCGGTGAACCTCCGTCCATCTTCCAGCACATCGCCTGCGACAAATACAAGCCACCGCCGCCTCTGATGTGACGCACCAGGGTATGTTAGCAGCCCGTTGAAGAAGGCGAAACAGATGTGGGACCGGCTTTCCAGCCGGTCTTGCTGCTGCGGTGCGCCCACCGCGACCATTCATGCGAGGATTCTTCGCGGGCAGGCCGGGCCCATCCAGTCTGATGGACAACGCTACGGTATGGTCACTTCGAGATTGTGGAAGCCGGAGCGCCCCAGTTCTTCAAGCCCCAGGCGAGCGAATTGTACGCCGGTCCCTTTCAGTGTCGAGAACCGATACTCCACTGCCTGGGTTTCATCCGGTCCAAGGTTGACGATCATGTGGTATTGCCGCGGGCGTCCGGGCACGGTGGCGTGAGCGCGGAAACTCAACACCCTGTCCGACCGGTTCGTCACCACATGCCGGAACACCACATCCTGTCCCTCGACGATCGCGGCGCCCCAGACATCCACGTCGGCACCGCCGAGCTGCAGCCTCAGCGGCACCTCGAAGTAGAGCCGGCGACCCCCTTCGACCGTGACTCGGGCCAGGATCGTCTTTTGCCCCGCCGATTCGTTGTTCAGGTAGCTCAGCCTTACCTCGTTAGTCGTCGTCCGGCCCGGCATGAGGTTGAATCTAAACCGGCCCGGTTCGATCCTCCACGATTGCGGCGGCGTCAATTCCACCGTGCCGGAAATCACCTCGGAGCCAACGTGGGTCATCGAGAACTCACGCGTCTGAGGTTCAATGCTGAAGGGAACGTTTGTGGGCAGGAGGGTGATCGAGTTGCGAAGCGCCGACACCCAGGGCTCGACCCCGTCAACGAAGATCGGCATGCGGCTCAGTCGCAGCAACTGGCGTCCGTGATTGTCGCGCTCAAGCGGGAACGAGGTGCCCCACATATCGATCTGCCTGGAAGCCGACCCCAGTTGGATCGCGTGCTCCGACCCGTCCGGCGGCGCTGCGTTGTTCCACAGGGCCAGCACAGAGGTGCCGTCGCGACGAAACACGAGCGCCCTTACGTCGCCCCCAAGATCGATCTCTTCCACCGGCTTGCCGTCGCCGATCAGATCGGCAATAGTGTGCAGAACGATGTACTGCTCGAGTGGCTCGGCCAACAGACCCGACGGACCCTCCCGGACGGTCCACGGCTGGGGCACGAATACGGTGTCGGCGCCCGCGTGTCGCGCCGAGATGATGCGCTGTGCCCATTCAGCCAGGCGCGACCTCTCACCGGCGAGTCGCCGGTGCCACACGCCTGTTGCGGGCGCGGGAAGGTAGGCGTAAAGCCGCGGATATCCCATGTCCCGGAACACGGCCACGTGAGCTGCAATCCAGTCCGTACGCACGTCAGGCCCGATGGTCAGGCAGATGTGATCGGCAAGCGGTCGCCTGGGCCACGGGTGAACGTCGCTGGACGCCGGAACGCCGAGTAACGGCGCCGTCAGGAATGGTCGCATTTCCGCTCGCAGACGGTCCAGGGCGACGATCAGTCGGTCGTCGTCCACCACCCGGCGGTCGTCGTCCGCACCAAGCTGCCATCGCCGGAAGATGCCAACGCACGGTGCAACGGTCTGGGCCAAGTGGTCACGCCACCCCGACGGATCGTCGGCCAGAATCTCCAACAGCGGACGTGGGTAAGGGCCGGCTGATCGAACCATGGCCGCAGCCGGACCGGCCAATACGGCCGTCAATAGAAAGCCGTCCTTCTGAAGCAGACGGTATTCGTCATGGCGTGCCGCCTGCCGGGCAGGGCTGGAGGCAACGTCGGCTTTACCCGTCCACAGCGGTGTCTTAGCGGACCGCACGGCGCTTTTGACCAATAGTGCCGCCTCAGTATTCGGATCGGCCCGCGCCGAGGCGGACAAAACGACACCGAATGAGACGGCATCCGATACGGACCGCCGGTGGCGCTTCGCGAGTTTGGCGAACGTCAAAACACGTGAGTCGATGGTGTTCGCGGCGGATTTGACATCCAGCCGTGCCTGATACAGGCCCGGGCCGAGTGAACCGACATCGATAGTCGTCGGCGGCCGGTCCTGTCGGAACTCCACCGCTATCCGGCGGTTCAACACCTCGAGTCCGTCCACGTCGGTGATTGTCAAGGAGGCCTGTAGACCAAAGTTGTCGAAGTCGCGGACGATCACCTCGAGGGTGTTTGGGTCATCCGGCGCGAGCACCTGACCTTTGGACGACGTGGTCATTTCGACCTGTGGCAGCGCGTACATGGTTATGTCGTCGAACCACGCGCCGCCGTCCACGTCGATGCGTTCGACGTGGCGCCGGGCTCGAGGCCGGCGGTTCCATACCCGCTCTTGAGTCACCATCGCCAACAGGCCGACGGCATGGGCCTGGGGCGGGGCGCTGGGCAGCCTGAGTTCGACCTCAATCCAGGTCGCCGCGCTCGACTCTGGCGTACCGACAAACAGCGATCGCACGTGCGTTCCCGGGATCGGGTTGGATTGCTCGTCGAGGAAATGTGCGCTCAGGCACGCGCGGGCGCCGATAAGCCTGTCCGGCCGAATATAGCCTACAATGCGGTATTCGCTGTTACTCCGCACACGCGTGTCGGCGCCGGTGTAGCGACATGCGACATTCCTGCCGTTGAGCGAAAGCCGAAACGACGGTGGCGCTGATCGACCGACGGATTCATCGAGAGATCCGCTGGAGAAACGCGGGAACCTCGGCGGGCGGAACGGCACCCAGTGCATCGGCATATCTTCCAGGTTGGCCGGTCGCTCGTCGAAGTCGAAATGGTGCACGACCCGCACAGATTCGATGCCCGAGGGCGAATCCCGGACCGTAGCGGTTGGCTGCCCCGTCGCCTGCGCACCGACCGCACTGAGCAGGATCATCGCAATCGGGATTGTGTTGTTCACGATCATCGCTCGCCAATGCCTCGCACACGCCGCAAGGATGCGGTCAAGACTTCAGTTACGGGATTATCGGCGTGCGGCCTGGACGGAGTGAGTACCGGACACGGGACGGGGGACGATTGCAAGGCAATCACCCGCGGCCTATGATAATCACATTCATGGCCTTGCTTTACGACACGCGACGGTATCTGAGCAACTTCCACGTCTCCCGAACCGGGCACGTCTTCACGGACGTGCTGGTGGTCGGAAGCGGCGTGGCTGGCGCGCGGGCGGCGATCGAAGCCAGCCGATACTGCGACGTGCTGCTCATCACTAAAGGTGGTTTTCACGGCGGATGCACTTCAAATGCCCAGGGGGGCATCGCCTGCGTTTTTGATGAATCGGACTCGATCCAACAGCACATCGACGACACGCTCCGCGTCGGTGCCGGTCTGAATCACCGTGACGTGGTCGAACGCGTGGTGCGAGAGGGGCCGGCTAGAATCGCCGAGTTGATGACGTGGGGTTTTCGGACGGACCGCGAGGCCGGCCGGGTGGCCCTGACGCGCGAGGCCGGACATTCGCGCGATCGCGTGGTCCATGCTCAAGGTGACGCAACCGGGCGTGAATTGGCGGCGACCCTGGAACGCCGCGTGCGCCAGACGTTCAACGTCCGCGTTTTCGAAGACTGCTTTCTGATCGACCTGATCACGCTTGAGGGCGTCTGCTGCGGCGCGATCACGTCTCACGGTCGCTACGGTCATCAAATCATCTGGGCTAAGCAGACCGTCCTGGCCAGCGGCGGCTGCGGGCAGGTCTACAGGGAAACCACCAACCCGGCAGAGGCGACCGGCGACGGGGTTGCGGCGGCCTTTCGCGCGGGAGCTACGCTTCGGGACATGGAGCTCGTGCAGTTTCACCCCACGGCGCTTTACGTCGCCGGTGCGGGTCGCGAGCTGATCTCAGAGGCCGTGCGAGGCGAGGGCGCCTACCTGGTTGACAAAGCGGGCCATCGGTTCATGGCTGAATATCACCTGGACGGCGAGCTGGCGCCGCGGGACGTTGTCAGCCGGGCCATCACCGATCGCCTGCGGACTACGCAAGGCCAATGCGTTTATCTGGACGCGAGGCACGTTCGCGGATTTCCGCAACGTTTTCCATCAATCACCAAGCTGTGCGCAGATTTCCAACTCGACGTGGGGCGAGATTTGATTCCTGTACGCCCGGCCGCCCATTATATGATCGGTGGCGTGATCGCCGATCCCGACGGACGTACCTCGCTGCCTGGTTTGTTGTGCTGCGGCGAAGCCGCTTGCTCCGGGCTGCACGGCGCCAATCGTCTGGCAAGCAATTCTCTGCTCGAAGGACTCGTGCTCGGCGCTGCGGCGGGCGCCGCCGCCGGTTCACGCGCCTCCGAAATCGGTGAACCGGCCACGATTCAAAAAGGCGTCGCCGGCCAAACCGCGCCATCGGAGCGGACCGAGTTGGACCTTCACGACGTTCGTAATTCGCTGCGGAGCGTGATCTGGCGCAACGCGGGCATTGAGCGGGTCGGACCGCGGCTTCGCGAGACGCTCGATATCCTCAAATTCTGGGGCCACTACGTCTTGGACAAGACGCTTGACGAGTCTTTCGCATGGGAGACGCAGAACATGTTGACCGTCGCGCGGCTGTTGGCCATGTCGGCCCTGGACCGGACTGAGTCCTGTGGAGTCCACTATCGTAGCGACGAACCGGACGACCTCGGTCCATCGCCCCCATACCACACGCAGATCAGACATGAGGCAGGACATACGACGGTAAGTCATGAGATTCTAACGTAGCCCGGCTTTTACCGTTTTTGTGAGTCCTGTTTGCCGGCATACTCAGCCTTACTGAAGTCGAGTGTTTTTTATGATATCAACCTTGGCGTGCCATGTCCCAAAAACACCCAAGCAAGGCAGAAGCGAAAGCACTCAAGCAAGGCGGAAACGGGAGGACAAACCCCTGGAAGGGGTGGCGGAATATAGCCCAGGGTGAGCGCAGCGAGCCCTGGGTGGATCGGCGGGGTAACCTCAAGCCCCCGAACGGGGGCGACGGAGGAGGCACGGTGTTCCGCGAGGATTTTTCTTTCTTCCGTTCCTGGCTCTTGGTGTCTGGTCTCGTCGCGGTGCACCGGTCTGGGGCTGTCTCGGGGAAATAAATCAACCTGACCCCTTTTTCTCTTTTTCTTTCTGATGAGCAAGACTATGAGATCAAAAACCGCAGCCGAGGCCAAGGCTGTCGTTCTACTGTCCGGGGGTCTTGACTCGGCCACCACCGCCGCGATCGCCAAGGAACGGGGCTTTTCGTTGTATGCACTCTCATTTCTGTACGGCCAACGGCACGTATTGGAGGAGCAAGCAGCCGTTCGGATCGCCGGGTCTTTGGGTGCCCGTCAACACGTGATTCAACGCATCGATCTGGGAGCGTTCGGCGCCTCAGCACTGACCGACGACATTGACGTCCCCAAGCATGCCTCGTTGCAATCCCGCACCCCAGGCATTCCAGTGACATACGTCCCCGCCCGCAACACGATATTCCTGTCTGTGGCGCTGGCGTATGCTGAGACGATTGATTCTCGCGATGTCTTCATAGGCGTCAACGCGGTTGACTTCTCGGGATACCCTGACTGTAGGCCGGAGTATATCGAACAGTTTCAGAAGCTCGCCGACCTCGCGACAAAGGCGGCGCTGGAGGGCGCACCGATTCGCATTAACGCCCCGCTGCTGCACTATTCGAAGGCCCAGATCATTCGAGAGGGTCAACGGCTCGGCGTGGACTTTGCCATGACGCATAGCTGCTACGATCCGGATGACCTTGGGCGTGCCTGTGGCAGGTGTGAAAGTTGCCTTTTCAGGCTGGAGGGTTTTCGTCAGGCAGGGCTGGATGATCCGATCGAGTACATCCCGACCTGATCAGTGAAGAGCCCGTTTCGGAACCTCTGTGGGACCGGCTTTCGAGCCGGTCAAACGACAGGTTGGAAAACCTGTCCCACACTTCTGAGCTCTAAGAACCTGGAATAGCGAATAGCGAAGGAGAAAACACCGCGACATCACCGTCTTCATTCGGCATTCGCTGTTCGACATTATTCATTCTATTGGCCGCCCATCGCTTCCACTCTTTCTCGCAGCGATCCCATTCTGGTGATGCGAAGGCCGAAGTTCTCGCCGACTTTAACGGCCTGCCCGGCGCCAATCGACTCGGTACCCACGATTAGATCCAAATCGCTATCCGCCGGAACCTCAAACTCGACGATCGACCCGACTGTTATCACGAGGATGGAACTAATCGTCATCTCTCGCTCCGCGAGCTTGACGACGACCGGAACGGAAAGCTTCTTGATGCGCTCGATCTCACTCTGCGGAGGCAAGGCCCGCGGGCGCCCCGGTTCCACGGGAGCAGCCGGCGCCGGAGAGGGCGCCGGGGCGGGTGTACGCTTTTCCGGTGCCTCAACGGCCGTAGAGGACTCGCCGGCGGCATCATCCCCAGAGAGTAACGCGTCGATATCAGCCTGAGATAGTCCCATTTGCTGCCGAAATCCCCCGGCGCGGCGCGCAAAACGAGCGCCGTATCCGTTCTCCACCGGAATATCGGTCAGTGAATTGCCCGCACTTGAGTGGCTAATCGAATCGCCGGATCACGATACAGGCATTATGCCCACCAAAGCCGAAGGAATTGCTCATTGCCGCTCGGATCGGCATGTCGCGCGGGGTATTCGGCACGTAATCCAGGTCACATCCCTCACCCGGTTCGTCCAGATTGATCGTCGGCGGCGCCGTTCCCTGGCGGATCGCCCGGACGCAGGCAATGATCTCGATGCCGCCGCTGGCGCCGAGTGTGTGGCCGATCGAACTCTTGGTGCTACTGACCGCCAGGCGATGGGCAGCCTCACCGAAGACCTTCTTAATGGCGATCGTCTCAGCCAGATCGCCCAGCGTTGTGCCCGTTCCATGCGCGTTGATATAGTCGATATCGCCGGGCTGACAGTGCGCGTCAGCCAGCGCCGTCCGCATGGCCGCGGAGGCTCCTTCGCCGTTGTCGGCAGGCTGCGTGATATGCCCCGCGTCGCACGTCGCGCCGAATCCGATGACCTCCACAAGGACATTGGCGCCGCGCTTCCTGGCATGCTCGAGCTCCTCGAATACCAACACGCCGGCGCCCTCGGCAAGGACGAATCCGTCTCGCTGCCGGTCGAACGGTCGGCTCGCTCGCGCGGGATCGTCGTTTCGAACGCTAAGGGCCCTCATAGCCGCGAACGCCGCAAGAGCCAGCGGCGTCAGCGCCGCCTCCGTACCTCCGGTAATCACGGCGTCCGCGTCGCCGCGCCGGATCATGTTCAACGCCTCGCCCATCGCATTGGTCGCCGAAGCGCACGCGGTCGCCACGGCCACGCTCACGCCCTCGGCCCCCAACTGTATGGACAAATTGGCGCAGCCGGAATTGACCATCAACTTCGGAATGGTGAAGGCTGAGACCTTTCCGGGGCCCTTGTTTTCCAGGCGCGAATGCTGGTCTTCCAGCTCCTGCATGCCGCCGATCCCCGAGCCGAGGATCACACCGACACGCCGGCTGTTGGCCTCGGTGATCTCCAGGCCGGATTCTCGCATCGCCTCCTGCCCGGCGGCCAAAGCGTACTGGGTGAACCGATCCAGGCGTTTTGCCGCCCTTTTGTCGATGAAATCGCCCACCGAGAATTCGCGGCATTCACCGCCGAAGCGCACGTCGAAACCGGCTGCATCGAAGCGCGTCACCGGAGCTATACCGCTGCGCCCCTCGATCAAACCATCCCAGAGGCGGTCCACCGTATTGCCAAAGGGCGTTACCGCTCCCGCCCCGGTTACAACCACACGTCGCCCGGCCATCGGCTCACTCTAGCCCTTGGCTTCCAGTTGTTTTTCCACGTATTCGACCGCGTCGCCGATGGTTTTCAGCTTTTCGGCCTCTTCATCCGGGATGGACATGTCAAACTCGTCCTCAAGCTCCATGACGAGTTCCACCGTGTCCAGGGAGTCGGCGTTGAGATCGTCGATGAACGACGTGTCGGCGCTGATTTCGGCCTGATCGACGCCCATCTGGTCGCCGACGATCTGGACCACCTTTTCAAGGATCTCTTCCTGGTTCGCCACCGTCTGGTTCCTCCTCTTTCGAGCAAGTCCAAGAAGTCTCTGATTCCGCCTGATCCGTCCTCATGCACAAGCCCGGGGCCAATGTCGGGCAGATCATAGCCACCGGCCCACCGCGCCGCAACGCCCGACGTTGAACCTATTGCGGCTGACCCAAAGCCCGCAACCGCACAGAATACTCCGGGCCGGAATCCTACATGCGAAGCCCGCCGTCCACAATGACCACCTGGCCGGTGATGTAGGCAGCCTGGGGACTGGCCAGAAAAGCAACAACTTCTGCCACCTCGTCGGCTGAGCCGAACCGGCCCAGCGGAATCAGCGGCTTGACCGAGTCCTTCAGCTTGTCGGGCAGCGCGGCAGTCATGTCCGTGTCGATAAAACCCGGGGCCACGGCGTTGCACGTAATCTTGCGCTTGCCCAACTCCTTGGCGATGCTCTTGGTCATGCCGATCAGTCCCGCCTTGCTGGCCGCGTAGTTCGCCTGCCCGGGGTTGCCCATGACGCCTGAGACGCTGGCCACGTTGATGATCCGCCCGTACCGCGCCCGCACCATCATCCGGCTGACGGCGCGACACAGCCAGAACGCGGCCCGCAGGTTGGTGGTCAGCACCTGCTCGAACTGTTCGTCCTCCATGGACATCAAAAGGCCGTCGCTGGTGATCCCGGCGTTGTTCACCAGGATGTCAACCCTTTCATACTTGCCGTCGACGTATTCAACTAGCGACGTAATATCGTCGCGCCGGGTGACGTCAACAACACGTGGATCGATCTGTCCGGACAACTCGCGGCTCTTTACCTCGGCCGCGAGTTCGGTCAGGGCGGCTTCGTTCCGGGCGCAGGCGACAACTGTCGCCCCCCGCTCGGCCAGGGCGACGCAAACCGCCCTGCCGATTCCCCGGCTTCCCCCTGTGACAACGGCCACCTGGTCTCTCATTCTTGGGGCTCCTGTCCCGCCGTAATTCGCAACACAGGCGACTAGTATCGCGTTTCATAAGTTTCACGACTACCTGAGCCGCAGGCTTTAGCCTGCGCGATTTCGCGGATGAAAACCCGCTTCCACCTCAAGCATCGCCGACTACCTGAACCGCAGGCTTTAACCCGCTTCCACCTCAAGCATCGCGCAGGCTAAAGCCTGCGGCCGTTCTTCGTGCTTACCAGCTACATAGGGCGTTGCGCTCCCTCACGGTCGCGGCTCGGATAAGATGCGAACTGTGTGAATCACTACACTAGTGTAGCGTCACACCTGTTCTTGCGGGTTATCCGAACCGCGCCCGTTAGGAAGCGGTTACCCGTCTGGACACCGTCCGGCGTATCTCCGCTCCCTCACGGTCGCGGTTCTGTC